>OLQS01000004.1_pt1 | contig 215157 bp, 203 predicted proteins | sample 1672291 | NCBI WGS metagenome assembly OLQS01 (sample SAMEA3136668, study PRJEB25190) | human gut metagenome | biome: human gut; feature: human-associated habitat; material: faeces | place: Austria | collected 2013
GTGATGCCAACAGAATAATCACCTTTTTGCAATGATGGGTAATCTTTTAGCAGAATATTAATGGGTGGTTTTTTTACTCCTGTTATCCGCAGATATTTATTATAATCATCATTGGTGACTTTGTATTTTGATATTGAAAAATCGCTTAATACAACCTTATGTAATACCTTGTCATCCTGGTTTATGCTGAAAGGCAGTTTTTCACCGACTAACGGTCCAAAATCGCCCATTAAAAACTCACCGCCCTGAACGGGAATCATGTTAGAGAGCGACTTACCCACAAGCTCTTTAGCCGCTTTTTCACTCCTGGCAGCATTTCCCTGATCGCACCCGACCAGTAAGCATACAGTAACTGAAATAGCTATAATGTTATTTTCCATTTCAATGCCTCAGTAATTTAATCAAGCAATCATTGTATTAGTTGGATGCTGCTCGTCAACCATGGCAAGATATTCTGACATCAGGATGTCTGGAATAGGTCTAAATGGTTCATCCGGGCCAACGGAAACCGGAAGGTTATTATGCAATAAGGTGAGCTTTTCGCCATAATTGGTATAGAAAAACAATTTTCGTTCTCCAATGCCTAAAAACTTAATCACATCTTTTTCATTCAGTTCTTTACTGCCTTTCTTCTCCCCTGGCGACAACGTCAAATGCTGCATGATATTGTTATAATCTGCCTGACTTTGTACCCACTTCAATGCCATAAACACCGCTTGTTTTCGTCTCTTTAAAGGACCGAGCTTCCAGCTGTTAACGGAAAAAAATCATTATTCTGATTTCGTGGATCAAGCCAGTCCGCCCAGTTCTGATCAATTAATGTGGCAATCACTGCCCCTTTTGTTTCCGGAGGGGTATATTTAAGCTGATCAGGATTAGACAAAATACTGTCCATCAAATTAACGCGTTTGTTTTCATCCTTAAGATCTGCTCTAATTTGTTGCAATATTACGACCATATTCTTAAGCATGGCCTCACCCACCTGTATCCCTTGCGCCGCCATAATAATAGGAATTGCACATAAAGATCGAAAGGCATCCCCTGCCATCATCTGCTCAAGCTTCTGATAATCCACATTCCTCTGCATATACATAAAGCTCTTCATAAAAGCCGCAAAGCTGCTGCCATCAACTTCAAAACCGACTTCCCCTTTGGCCCCCACTCCCCAACATAAAGCCGCTTTACAGTAAATACGAAAACGTCCCTGAATATAGGTGATATAAAAAACCCCACTTCCCCCAGCGCCTGCCTGCACCGTCATCCCCGCTTCCAGTTTGGCTATCGCGGCAAACTTCTTCTCTTTATTGACAATGGGTTTGTTATCTTTCTCGACACCTATAGCTACTGGCGTATCATCAGGATGCGGGTCAAACCACTCAATGGCACCACTGATATTACCTCCCGCCTGAGCACCAACAAAAACACCAATTTCACCTCCCCTCTGTGCTTCAGGTATCGTTGAGGTCTTTAAATTCACCTGCTGCTGTCCTGGCAACGGTGGAGCAGTCAGGGTTGCAGGACGGCCTTTAATGCCATAGCCCTTTCCCATTTCTCCACTCCAGTCTACTGTCACCCCTAATTCAATTGCAGCACTGGCACCAACGCTACCTGACAATACCAGTTTCATGGCAAAACGCAGCGCTCCCATATTACAGACACCATCCGGTGTCTGTGGCGTCACTTTTTTCGCCGGAAATAAAAGGCTGACACCTAACCTGTCCGGCAGGTACAGGGCCGTTTCGGCCTTCGCCTCCCCCATTGCAAAACTGGCATGACCTTCAATTTTGCCCTCCAGTTTTTTTTCTGACGGATTATATTCCGCTGATGCACCCGCTCCATGGCTGTAGCGCATCAGTTGGGCCAGTGCGCTAATGTCAATATACTGATGGATTAGGAAATAGCCAGTTGGTTTTACTTTCATCCTCGAATGTCAGCGTCACTTCTTTAAGTTTTTTTCCAGATCATTAATAAACGCTAGATATATTCCCTCACGTTTCATATCTAATCTAGCAGTGCTATCGCCAACAGAATCATAAGGCTTAGTTTTATAAGGAATCAAACCTTGTTCAAAAATCGCTTGGTATGGTTTGCCTAATTGTTTCACCAATGTTTCGACGTCAATATTCATTTGCCACCAAGTCTTTTTTTCTCAAGTGCAGACTGAATTTCTTTCGCCCGTTCCACCGGAATAAATGTGATCCTGTTGACAAAAAGAACATTATTGTAAGAAAATGCCGCTGCAATATTTTGATTTGGAGTTGGTAAAATATATGTTTGCTCCACCCCGACATAGATAGTCATAATCACGTTGGCAGCAACGTAAGTAATCGGATGACCAAATCGGTTTCGTACCCATCTCTGTGTCATTACTGGTTCAAGACCAAATGGCAGCAAGTTAGGAAATAACCAGTCAGTTTTATTCTCATCCTCTAACCTTAAGGCCACTTCCTTAAGATTTTTATCTTGATTATTAAAAAACGATAAAAACACCCCCTCTCGTTTCATATCTAATCTATAAATATCATCACTAACCGTAACACTTGGTTTTGTTTCGTAGGGGACTAATCCTTGCTTATAAATATCCTGATAAGGTTTACCTAATTGTTTCACAAGTGTTTCAACATCAATACTCATTTGATAAATACACCACACGTCCCGACATCCGGCTAAATACTATCTTCATTGCGCAAGGAAATGGTCCAACTGTGAGCGAACCATTACCCACCCAACCGTTTTTTCTCTAACGCGGCTTGTATTTCTTTGGCTCGCTCAATTGAATAAAATGTGACTTTTTGTACAAAAGAATCTTTGTTATAGGTAAATGCGGCAGCGATATATTGATGAGGGGCCGGCAAAGTATAAAATTCCTTCACACCAACATAAATAGTCATGATTATCTGCGCATCAGTGTAAATCATTGGATGGCCAAGTTTGTCCCTTACCCATTTCTGGGTTATTACAGGTTCAAGACCAAATGGCAGCGGATTAGGAAATAACCAATCCGTTTTATTTTCATCTTCTAACCGCAAAGTCACTTCTTCAAGATTTTTTTCCCGGTTATTGATAAAAGATAAAAATATTCCTTCTCGCCTCATAGTCAACCTGGCAATATCATCACTAACAGTACCCGTTGGTTTTGTTTTGTAGGGAATTAAACCTTGATCATAAATATCCTGATAAGGTTTACCTAATTGCTTCACAAGTGTTTCGACATCAATACTCATTTGATAAATACACCACACGTCCCGACATCCGGCTAAATACTATCTTCATGGAGCAAGGAAATGGTCCAACCATGACCGGACCATTAAGGATCCATTAACTCTCTAATCGTTTTTTCTCCAGTACTGCCTGAATCTCTTTGGCCCGTTCCAGTGGGTAAAAAGTCACGGTTTCTACAAATAAATCTTTGTTATAGGTAAACACGGCAGCGATATATTGATGAGGAGCAGGCAGAGCATAGACCTCTTTCACCCCCATATAAATAGTCATGATGATTTCCACATCAGCATAAATCATGGGCAACCCAAAGCGCTCTCTAACCCACAATTGGGTCATCACCGGTTCCATACCAAATGGCATCGGATTGGGGAATACCCAGTCTGTTTTGCCTTTATCTTCTAACCTTAATGTAATTTCAGTAAGATTTTTCTCAGAATTATTGGTGAAAACCAAAAGAATTCCTTCTCGTTTCATATCTAATTCAGCTTCATCTTCATCTTCATCTTCATCTTCATCTTCATCTTCATCTTCATCTTCATCTTCATCTTCATCAATAGGACCGTAAGGCTTTGTTTTATAAGGAATCAACCCGTGACTGTAAATTTCATGATAAGGCTTACCCAGTTGTTTTACCAGTTTTTCGACGTCAATGATCATTTGCCACCAAGTCGTTTTTTCTCAAGTGCAGACTGGATTTCTTTCGCCTGTTCAACCGGAATAAATGTGATCCTGTTAACAAAAAAATCTTTATTGTAAGAAAATGCCGCTGCAATATTTTGATTCGGAGTCGGTAAAATATATGTTTCCTCCACCCCGACATAAATAGTCATAATCACGCAGGCATCAACGTAAGTAATCGGATGACCAAATCGGTCTCGTACCCATCGCTGTGTCATTACTGGTTCAAGACCAAATGGTAGCAAGTTAGGAAATAACCAGTCAGTTTTATTCTCATCCTCTAACCTTAAGGTCACCTCCTTAAGATTTTTATCTTGATTATTAAAAAATGATAAAAATACCCCCTCTCGTTTCATATCTAATCTATAAATGTCATCACTAACCGTACCACTTGGTTTTGTTTTGTAGGGGATCAATCCTTGCTCATAAATATCCAGATACGATTTCCCAAGGTTCTTTATCAACTTCTCAACATTCAAGCTCATTTAATATAACCCCGCTTTCCGGTTTAACTCATGTAGTTTGGCCCTGATCTCTTCAATTTTTTCATCACTTACACCATATTCATTCCTAAGGCACTCAGCATTGGCATCCCAGTTAGCATCAACTGCAGCTTCTAAATTACTGGCATCTAGAACTTTTTGAGTGACTAATCCTCCGTCTTGTGTTCTAAATTTACTATTGTTTTTCCCACCATAGGTTTCACTACATTGCCGGTGTACTTCTATCGGTATAGCGACAGCAGCCACTCTGTCAGTCATTTGTTCTATAATGTCATCTTTCAGGTTTGGATATGTCCCTTTCAAATATATCCTAACAGCTTCCTTTGAAGGAATATGATCCACTTCATATAGGCCCTGCCTTGAACGACCTTCAAAATTTCCGTAATAGTCAACCTCTAAATCTCTAACTGAAGCTTTCTGAAAATAAACATAGATTGCCGGGACACCCCCCATCGGGTCAACAATAATAAAGTCATTGAAATCCCGGTCTTCGATGGGCAATGTTTCAATATTTGGTCCCTGTTCCTCCGGGATCGGCGTTCCCGGTACGGGCGGTAACGATGCCGGGGCCGGGTTAGGCAATCCCCAGACGCTCCGCGGTTCCGGAATGGGTGTAGGCGGTGTGGTAGAGCCGCCAGCGCTCCCGTCATGAACAGTCGTCTGGCTGGCTCCCCACTCAAATCGCCCCTGCCCAGCAGACCGGGACCAGACAAATGTTCCTTTAATTGAAGGATCTTCAAAACCCCATGTCTCTTTATCCAGCTGTTTTGCAAACCGCACCCGGACCCGATCCAGCCCGCTTTTTTCCCCCACCTCATAGCTGCGGGAAACCAGTTCCCCTGACTCAGGATCTTCTTCAATACGAAAGCGTACCCTCGTGCGCACTGTGCCGTTTTGTCGGGCTATTTCCCGGAGTTCATATTCCGGGACATAATCCCCCTGAATGACCGTTGAGTTTACACGGGTAAAAGCGCCCACCATCATCTGGCCATGGATCAGATTCTGATAGAGCTGGTCGCCACGTATATTTTGTAGCGTTTCCGTCTCACCTTCATTCAGTGACGGAGAATAGAAGATAGCCAGCAGAGCAACGGTGAGAGGATTAGGCGCAGCCAGCACCCGTGCGCCCGCGACGCCTTCTCCGACACCTGCCGCAGTCCCCGCCCCTAATGAAAGCGAATTTCCCAGCGTTGTGGCTGTTGGCCCTGCATAATAACCACTCATTGAGGCAGCCAGCGCCATTGATTCAAAAAACACCTGTGCGGGTTTACGTTCAACAACCGGCTCTTTTGCGGCTGATGATGTTTTTCCCTCTCCGGTTCCCAGTATTTGTGTCATCCCGGCTTTCTCCTGTCCATGGCTCACAGTAGCTCTATTTTTATTGATTCAGGCAATGCGGTATAAACGCTGGCCGTTTTCCCATCAGCATCTGCCCGGCCTTCGAATACCTGGCCTTTTTCAGTGGTGATGCGGTAACGGGCAAACGGAACAATTTCACCGGTCTTCTGATCTTTGACAGTAAAACGCTCTTCGAACCCTTTAGGCAATTCCAGCGGAGGCACCCGAAAATCCGCCTTACCCATTTTCTGCACATTGGCCGATTTCAGCAGAATATTCCCCGGGCAGCCCAGCTCGATATTGCCACCACTTAGCCTGATATACGCTCCCGCACAGTTCACCACCAGTTCCTTCGCCGCCGTGATTTCCACCCGGCCTTCCACGCTGGTAACTGTGATATCCTTTTTCGCCGTCGCCTCCAGCGCATCATCCTGCGCCTGGATTTCCATCTTTCCCTTCGCCGCAAACAGCTTCATCCCCGCCTTTCGCGCCAGCAGGCTGACGGCTTCTCCCGCCGCCACCGTAAAACGTTTCAGCGCACTGATGTCCGTATTCTGCTGTGACACAATCCCCACGCTGGCGCTACCCGAAGACAACCGTACCGCCTGCGGACTGCTGATGCTCACGCCCTGCGGCGCATTCAGCACTATCCCCGGCTGCGCCAGCTCTTTCAGCGCATCGTTCAGCGTCTGCTGGTTGCCGGTATCCGATGGCAGGGCCTGAGCCGATTCCGCTGCCGACGCCAGGCTTTTCGCAATACCCAGGGCATTTTCAAGCTGCGCAATCGCCTCCTCCATTGCCAGCATCCTGTCGCCTGCCGAAGGCTGTTTATCCGCACTGATAAACACTCCCGCACCGCCCCGGATGCTCACCCATTTATCCGTACGCAGTTCCGCACCCTCGCCCCGCAACTCCCTTTGCGCATTCACGTTATGCCCCAGGTTCAGCTGCGTCTTGCCGCCGTACTCGGTGCTGAGCTTGATATGCTCCTCGCCGCGCTTGTCCTCCATTCGCAGCTTATTATTGGCCGGAGTACGAATCACATTGCGGGTGCTGTTTTTCTCCGTCACAGGGTCGACATGCCGCGAGTCATGCAGCGCATGCGCAATATACGGCCGGTCGGGATCGCCTTCGTGGAAAGCAATCGCCACCTCCGTGCCCTGGATCAGCGGGAAGTGAAAGCCGTACACGTCGCCGCCGTAGGGTTTGGCGAGACGCACCGGCATGCTTTCCTCACCCTGCCCTTTATCCTCTCTGTCAGCGTCAAATTTCACCCGGTACAGGCCGGACGCATCTTGCCAGGCATAGATATCATTCGCCTTCGCGCTGGTCACCCGCGCCGTCATGGTGCCAGTCACCTTCGGGCGCGGCAGCAGCGGCGGACGCCAGCACAATGTTTCGCTGTAGGGCACCGCCAGCAGGGACACCCGCAGCGCCTCCCGGCGGCTGGCGGTAAAACCGGTGCCGGTGATTAACAGCGGATCCTGTACGGGCGCAGGCAGGGTCGACGGCAGGCTGTCGGTAACGGTCAGCACCTGGGCCGGCGCCAGCCAGGCTGCAGTACTGATCGCGGTAATAAGCGTCTGGTGAGCCAGAAAACGCTCATGGTCGAGGCGGGCATAGAAGTTGGCGGTCTCCGTCTGCGGGTCGATTTTATCGCCACGCTCCCGGTGGCGAAGCTTATAGTGGTATACCTCACCGTAAGTGATGCCTTCACCATTTCCCCGGGTCATATCCGCTGTTGCCGACTGGAGAACGCTCTGCGCATCGCGGGGGTTATAATCCCGGGTAGTAACGTTCGCCTCTACGACGTTGTGGGTGATGCTCAGACCCCATATCGATTCCGCACCGCTGTCGCTCATCCCCGACGGGCTGTTTACAGGGAGTGTCTTATCAAACGTCAGCGCCCGCTGCGCGTCGGCGAAGTGGACCACTTCGCTCTGCGCCTCTTCCTGCAGGGTGAAGAAATAAAATATCCCTACCTCTGCCAGCAGGCGCTGGATAAACGCCAGGTCGCTCTCCTGATACTGATTAATTTGCTCGCGCCGTGGATAGTGTTGCTTGAGATAAAACTCATACTCCCAGTCATGCAGGTGATGTTCCTGCAATACCTGCTCCACCACCTCCGGCACCGATTTATTCACGAAAAAACGGTGGCTGCGAAACTGTTTATCCAGTAAGGAGAGGAAGGGTTCGAGGGTTATCTGATATTTCGACTGATCTTCTGAACTGCTGATACGCCGGAAGGCAGTCACCACGCCATGGACGCGTTTGCAGTCCGCCAACTGCTGCAGTGCGCCGCCGCCCATCGTCAGCATGGCGGGTTTGCTCAGGAGCTGTGCGGCATCAATATTTTTCTCTGCGCTGGTAAACGTAATAGTGTAATAATAAAGTTCACTCAGTTTTTCTGCCCCACTGAATTCTTCCACATCCAGCGATGCGGTACATGAAGGAATATCCAGCTGGTAACGGTTAAGGGTGGTGCCGGTAATTATTGAAGAGGTATCCATTATATTCCTGTTTTACTCCGCTGTAATGACTATCAAAAATCAATTCACAGGACGCCCTGTTTAATTTTGTTTAATGACAATCATCTCATTCATCATAAATATATTTATGTGCATATCGATATATCAGATACCCCACCAGGAGTTTCGTAACTAAAAGGTAACCCCAGGGATATTTATATTCACTGACTGAGAAATAAAAAAAGCAGCCAGAAACCGGAGCCTTCAACGTTTATCGCCGCCAGTATTTCTCTGGCACTGTCTTTAGCGCTATCCATACTGTTCTCCTTTATCCATCCCCTTTCCCGAGCTTCATCCCCGCAGAGGCTTCGCTTAGCCGACAAGATTGACTGGCTGCAGGCACGCTACCGCCCATCGCTGTTTCCTGTTTATCAGGGACCCGTAGCGCACAGGGTCAGGCAGGCAGATTGTTGTTCAACCTCCGCGATCGGGGTCGCTGATTACTCGGTTTCGCTTTTTAATCCGTTAGTCTCTGCTCCTGAGGTATTGGCCGTGCCCGGCGTCAGACAGGCGTCCTTCTGCGGGACCAGACTGATCTCCACCCGGCGATTTTGCGCCCGTCCCTCTGGCGTCTCGTTGCTGGCGACAGGACGGCTTGCGCCGTAGCCCTGCACCGCAAAACAGCTCTCCGGAACATCGCCGGTATCGCGCATCCAGTCGCGGACCGCCTCGGCACGCTTCAGGGAGAGTTGTTGATTGGATCTATCGTTGCCGATGCTGTCGGTATGGCCTGCCACCACGATCAGCCAGCCGGGTTTGGCCTTAATGCCCAGCAGCGAGTTCACCAGCAGCTTTGTCGAACCCGGTTTCAGCGCCGATTTGCCGGTATCGAACAGCGCCATGCTATCGAGGCGGATCGTCTGCGGCCCCTGCACAACCTGCTTAATGACCGGACGCGGCGGCGGGGGCGGCGCCCAGTCATTGATAGCGGCTTCAACGAAGGGGATCAGCCGCCCCCCCTGATACAGCCCCAGCCGATAACGCAGCGGCTCCCCCCGGCGCAACCAGTCATCCAGCAGGCGGCTGTCGGCACGCAGACGCTGCTGCGCCTGCAGCTTCGGCGTCGGCGGCGTGCCGCTGAGGCGGTGATACACCGCCAGATGATCGCCGACGCTGCGCACCAGGCGCTGGTTGTTGATAAAGGAAGCCAGCATCGCCAGCGCCAGAAAGAGGAAGCCCACCCCAGCGGCAAGACCGGCATCGCGCATCCGGCGGCTGACCCCGTGGCGGTGCGGCAGTGACGACAGAAGAAGATCCGGCAGCGGGTGAGGACCTGGCGCCGCGTCGTTGCCCGGGGAGAGCGTGGTGATCCCGGCGATTTGCTGTTGCCAGAGGTTATTCGCCACCGCCGCCACCGGCGTAAGGCAGATGCCCGCGGCACACAGGTTCAGCGGAGGAAGTTCTGCCTGCCGGGCGCGGAATGGCCGGAAAAGAGCGTTTTCGGCCAAGGTCAGAATGCTCTCCAGCCACAGCGTCTGATGCAGGCGTGAGGCAGGGCTGCCCTCCCGCTGCCACCCGGCAACCGCCTGGGGCGCTTGTCCCTTCTGCTGCACCTGGAGACCAGGCCTCTCCGGCGTGACGGTAAACCAGCGGCTTTCCACGGCCTGGCCGCCTGGCGGCGTCACCCAGAACACGCTCCACACCGGCGGCAGACCGTTTAGCCAGGTTCGGCACTGAACGATACTCCGCCGCCAGTCGCGCAGCGACTGCGCCAGATGCTCCCCGGAGGGGTGGTGCTCCGGTACCACCGCCAGCAGCACGGAAACCTGCGATACCAGTGCCGGACGCGCCGCCGCCAGGTACTGCGCCAGCCGCGGCAACTGCTCCGCGCTGTCTCCCCGTAGATACCAGCCGTGACGGGTTTCGCCGTGCGCCGAACGCCCGGGAAACAGACCGTCGGTATCCCCGCAGACCAGAACCACTGCCCCCTGAAAATCCTCGGGCGGCAGGACGATTTCCGATCGCTGACGGCTGACTGCCCGGCGACGCTGACGCCAGAGCGCCGCGCCGCCCGCCAGCAGGATGCACAGACTGAAGATCACCTGGTTGCCGATGGACAGCGGCCAGAAGCCCAGCACTAGCCACAGGGCCAGGATGACGGTCAGTATCGTAAGCAGACGACGAGCGTTATCACGCATCTCTTATCCCTGCCCTGCTATCTGCGCCACCATCTGTGACAGCATGGCGGAGCAGGTCAACCACAGCGCCGCCAGCGCCACAATGCCGGCCGCCCAGCCGCACCAGTACATCCGCCGTCCGCTGCGCAGCCGGGAGGCACGAACCACCACCGGCGCCTCCTGGGTCATGCTGAACGGCGGGACCCGCGCGCCAAGCGCTTGCGCCACGTCCTCACGCCGTTCGTCATCCTCGGCGCGGTACTGTCCGACAAACCCCAGTTGCAAAGTACGATAGAAACAAGTCAGCACTGCCGCATCCGCCGTGGGCTCTCGCAGCAGCTGGCGGATCCGTTCCCAGAGCTCTTCCCCGGCGTTGAGAGTGCTGAAAAAGCGCGCCTGCAGCGGATCCTTGCGCCACCTGCGGTAGCCATCATCCTGACTGGCGCGGTTGAGGACGCTCTCATCGAGCAGCGCGCAGTAGGCATAGAGCATCTGCTCAGCGCTGGCTTCACTGACTCCCCCCGCCGTCAGCGCCTCGCGCGCCTCGGTCACCCATCGACAGGCCTGGCGATAGAGCGCCTCGCCATCCGTCACCGGCTGGCCGCAGCGTAACTGGCTGACCATCAGCCAGCCCGGGTAAAAAGTTTTGTTGATCAGATCGCTTTCAGAGGTATTCATGAGCGCAGTACCGCAAAGAGTTCAAGTTTCACGTCGCCAAGCGATTCCGGGGTATAGAAGGTGCAGTTGCCGGCCTCCAGCATCGCGCGGGCGGCATCGGTGGAGAGATCCAGAGCGAAATATTGGTTTTCCAGACGTAGCGGAATGGCCGCCGGCACATGGCTCAGCGGTTTGATCGCGATGCCGCTGAGGGCAATATTGACGACCTCGGCGACATCATCATGGCTACCCGCCTTACAGAGCTGCGGAAAGCGGCTCTGTAGCTGGTGAGGGGGGAGTGAAGAGCGCACCGACAGATAAAAATCCGCCCCCTCGCGCAGCCGCGCATCGTGCAGCCTGCCCCGCCAGATCTCCCGGTCGGCGCCCTGCTCCAGAACGATGGCGATCACCCTTGAGGGCAGGCTGACTTCGAGCAGCGTATCCAGCAGGGCAAACAGCGGTGGGAATACCTGCTCTGGCGAGGCATGCCGGTAGCGGGGGATTGCTTCCAGATGATGTTCAAGGGAGAAAGTCAGCAGACTGCCGGCCAGCCTGGCCAGTTCGCGATAAAGCAGCTCCGGATGGCGCGAGGGATCCAGATGCAGCTCGCTGAGCACCGGTTCAGCGCTGTTCAGCGCGTTGAGCAGCCAGAACAGGGAAACATCCGCCACGGCAAAATCAGCCATCCGCGCATTGCTTTCACGACGCATGGCCATCAGGCGTCTGCGTCGGGCCTGCAGGCGATGTAACAGCTCGCCCAGCTCGCTGACCAGCGTCGGGCTTGCCGCCAGCGACAGCAGCGGCGGGATGAATTCCGGGTCAACGATCCACTGCCCCTGGGCGTCGCGCACCAGACGCGCTACCGGGCAGGTGAGGAAGGCTGCATTTTCCTCGGTGGAGAGACGCAGCGTTAGCGCGTGCCGCAGAACGGCCAGCTCGCTGCGTTCATGGCCGGCCAGCTCCTGGACGGTCACCTGCTCGGCGCGCCAGCGGCGCGGGCGGGCGCTCTCCTGGCCGTCATCAAGATTGCCGCCGCTGGCGCTGAGCAGCGGCAGAGCGAGCAGAACCTCCACGCTGTCCTGCATCACGTCCGATACATCGCGGACCGGTGGCAAAATATCCGCCAGCTCGGTGTCAATCAGCGTTCCGTCGGTGAAACGCACGATCAGCCGGGTAGCGTTGAGCCGGGAAAGGGTGAGCGCGCTCGCGTCAAACTCCGCGCGCAATACCCCCCACGGGTGGGCGAGCGCCATGCGGGAGACCGTATCGGCGACGTGCGCGTCCCAGCGGGCCTGTTGCTGAAACTGCTGCGGGACCAGAAAAGCCCCGTCGCGCCATAATGGGCGGAAAATCTTCATTGCACCTCCTGTGCCTTTCGCTTTCATTGGTCTGCAGACAGGACCAAATGCCCGGACGGATATCCCTCATCCGCCGTGTGTTCGGCTGGATTTATTACCTGCCGCTTCAGGGAAAGGAAATATCTCCCCTGCCCGCGAGAGTTTCGAAGTTAGATGGTATTTTTTAGTCAAGGGATGTTTATCATAAAGCGAAAGAGTCAGGGGGAGGTAACGCCTGGCCCTAAATAATATCTGAATTCAACCCAAGGTAGCTTTATTGCTCTCGGTCATCACATGTAGAAGGAATATTCCATAAGCGACCCTTTTATTATTTTCCTGTTGAATATTAATTAGCGAATTAATCCCTCCGTCAGGAATATTTATATTTACCTTAAATATAAATAATAATAAAAATATCACCGCAATCGATATCCCCTCAGTAGCGCTGAGTCCAGAGTCTCCCCCGGCAACTGCCAGATGCCCGGAGGAGCGCCCCGCCCCCACCCGGCCATTGCCAGGCGCTGCATTACCCCGTATTTTGGTTTCCCGCTCCGCTGTAGGCGGGTATCAGGGCGAACGAGAGAGAGAAAATGAAACCGCTATTTGTCTATGGGACGCTCTGTCCCGGTCGCAGCAATGCGCATATTCTGGAGGCGATCGGGGGCGAGTGGCGTCCCGGCTACGTCACCGGCACCTTTTACGCGCGCGGCTGGGGCGCAGCCGCCGATTTCCCGGGGATCGTCCTCGACGCTCACGGCCCACGGGTCAACGGCTATCTGTTCCTGTCCGATCGGCTGGCGGCGCACTGGCCCATGCTGGACGACTTTGAGGAAGGGTACGATCGGGTGCCGGTGGAAGTGACCACCGACGATGGACAGCAGATCAGCGCCTGGATTTATCAGCTTCAGCCCCGGGGGTAATCCCCCGCCGCGCTGCGCGGCATGGTACAGCAGCCCAGCGCGATCGCGAGTCTGGCGTCGTTTCTGCCAATGCAGGTATACTTGCCAGATGTTTCCTCAGTTTCAGACACGCAGATGACAAAACTCACCTTACAAGAGCAGATGCTCAAAGCCGGCCTGGTCAGCAGCAAAAAAATGGCTAAAGTCCAGAGAACGGCGAAAAAATCCCGCGTTCAGGCCCGTGAGGCCCGGGAAGCGGTGGAAGAAAATAAAAAAGCCCAGCTGGAGCGTGATAAACAGCTTAGCGAGCAGCAAAAGCAGGCGGTGCTGGCGAAAGAGTATAAAGCCCAGGTAAAGCAGCTGATCGAGATGAACCGCATTACGGTCGCCCGGGGCGATATCGGCTTTAACTTTACCGATAATAATCTGATCAAAAAAATCATGGTCGACAAGCCCACCCAGACCCAGCTGATCAACGGCCGTCTGGCGATTGCCCGCCTGGCGGTGGATAACAAGCCCGAAGGTGAATATGCGATTATTCCGGCGGTAGTGGCTGAGAAAATTGCCCAGCGCGACGCCAGCAGCATCGTGTTGCACAGCGCCCTGAGTCAGGATGAGCAGGATGAAGACGATCCGTACGCCGACTTTAAGGTGCCCGACGATCTGATGTGGTAACCCCGGGCTTTCCCGCCGCGGGCGATCAAAACGGGCTCGCCTGCTGGATATGCATCGGCTCATGGCTGACGGGGTGGACAAAGCGCAGTTCGCTGGCGTGCAGCATCAGCCGCGGAGCCTGTTCCGTGCCGGGCAGCTCCCGGCCACCGTACAGATCGCAGCCAAGGATCGGATAGCCCAGCAGCTGGCAGTGAATACGCAGCTGATGGGTCCGTCCGGTCTCCGGGGTGAGCGTCACCCGGGTTAACGCCAGCGCCCTCTCGCCTTCTCGCGCCTGATACAGGCGGTCTATGACCCGATAGCGCGAACGCGCCGGTTTGCCGTGGCGGGCGCAGAGCGCCATGCGCGGGAAACGGGCCGGATCTTTGGCGATTGCCGCCTCCACTATCCCCTCGTCTTCCGCCAGGTGGCCGCACAGCAGCGCCGTATAGACCTTGTCCACCGTGCGCTGGCTGAACTGCTGGCACAGCAAGGCGTTAATGCCCTTGTTGCGGGCGATCACCATCAGGCCGGAGGTGCCGAAGTCCAGGCGGTGCACCAGGGTGCAGCCCGGAAAGCGCTGTACCAGCCGATGATGCACGGAGTCGAGGTTGCGCGGATCTTTGCCCGACAGGCTCAGCAGCCCGGCGGGCTTATTGATCAGCAGCAGGTGTTCGTCCTGATACAAGAGGGTGATCTGTTCGCGACACGGCGGCGCGACAAAGGTATCGATAATGGTGGACATCAGGCGGCCCGAAGAAGGAGTGGCTGGCGATAGTACCTCATTTTGGCCGCCGGCACGATGCTGGCGCACAATCCGCCCTCGCGGCGGCGTCATTTATCACCCACACTTATCGCAAAGGCATGGCCTGTACAGGCAATGTGCTTTACACTGCGCGCTGCAAAATTTGTGTTAACCAACGAGTAATACGGTAATGGCGATGAACGGAACAATCACAACGTGGTTTAAAGATAAAGGTTTTGGATTTATCAAAGATGAAAACGGCGAAAATCGTTATTTTCACGTGATTAAGGTCGCCAATCCTGATCTTATCAAGAAAGACGCGGCGGTGACTTTCGAACCTACCACCAACAATAAAGGGCTGTCGGCCTACGCGGTGAAGGTCATTCCGGAAAGCAAATATATCTATATTGCCGGCGAGCGGTTGAAGCTGACCTCCATCAAATCCTATGTGGTGTACCGGGAAGAAGAGCCGGTCGAGACCCGCGTCGATAAAGAAAACGCCGTGCTGTCGGTCGGGCTGCTGATGAACAGCATCCGGCCAAAAGCCACGGTGCAGCCGGGAGAGATGCGCTCGGTGAAAAAGCTGGCGATCACCACCTTTCAGGGGACAACCCTGATCTTTTCGGAAGACGAAATCGATATCGATGCCACGGTAAAACTGCTTAAGGTGTAAGCCCTGGCGCGCGGTTTCCCGCGCGCCCGAAGTCCTGCCCGATATGCTACCCGCCATCGCCCCTCGCCGGACGGGGCGATGGCGCCAGAGAGCCGATAAGGATGCCGCCATGCCCGTAAATTTTGACTTCAACGATCTCTACGCCTTTCGCGCCCTGATGGAATATGGCAGTTTTCGGCTGGCGGCCGAATCCATCTGCCTGTCGCAGTCGGCCCTTAGCCGACGCATCGAAAAGCTGGAGACGGCGCTGGGCAACCGGCTGTTCGATCGCACCACCCGGCGGGTGACCCTCACGCTGTATGGACAAAATTTTGCCGAACGTTCGGAGCAGCTGCTGGCCCATGTCGAGACGGTGCTGGCGGATATCAGCCAGGTCAGCAAGGCGCGCACCGGGCTGGTGACGGTGGCGACAGTGCCTTCCGCCGCCTACTACTTTATGCCGGAAATCATCCGCAGCTTTCAGGCGCGTTATCCCCAGGTGCGCATCCGGTTGATTGACAGCAGCGTCGGGAATGTGATCGAGGCGGTCAGCAGCGGACAGGCTGACTTTGGCCTCTGCTTTGCCAAAAACCTGCCAGCCAGTATCGAATTCACCCCTCTTGCCGACGACCGCTATGTGGCCGCCTGTCGGCACGATCATCCGCTGGCGCGCAAGACGCACCTAAGCTGGCAGGCGTATTTTGAACAGGATTATATTGGCCTGGATCGGGTCTCCGGCAACCGGACGCTGCTTGACCGGGAGCTGGCGCATCTGACGCCGGCGCGGCCAAGTATCTGCGAAACCCGCCACGTCACCACGATGCTGGGGATGGTGGAAGCGGGCATCGGCATTGCCGCCGTGCCCGCGATGTCGATGCCCGCCGGGGAGCATTCCGTTCTCCGCGCTGTGCCGCTCACCGACCCGGTGGTCACGCGTACGGTAGGCCTGATCCGCCTCAGCGGCCGTATTCAGTCCTACGTGGCGGCAGAGCTGGAGAAGCTGATTATTGAACAGTATCCTTCTGGCTGACCGGCGCGGCGGCGGCTACGCTTCGCATACCGGTGGCGTGGATGGTCTCCTGCGCCGCCGGTGACGCCAGATACGTCAGCAGCGCCTTGCCTTCCTGCGGGTGGTCGGCGCTGATGGTCACCGCCCCGGCAAAGCGGGTGATGTACTGCAGGTTATCCGGCAGTTCGCCGACGAAGGTTACGCCGGGCACCGGCAGCAGTTCGCTCACCTGCTGAAAACCGATCGCATACCGTCCCTTGGCCACTTCCGAGGCCACCGGAATGCGCTCCACCATCTGCGCTTTACTCTGCATCGCGTCATCAATGCCCAGGGTGTGGAACAGCGTCGAGCTGACATAGCGTCCGCTGGCGCTGTCGGAGTACGCGACCGATGGCGCCGCCAGCAGCGTCGCCCGCAGCTGGTCTGCGTTGTGGATAGCCGGCAGCGGCGCCCCCGCCTTCACCACCACGCCGATCGGCGAGTCGGCCAGCTCCCGGCGCGAATCCGGTTGCGTACGGCCCGCTTTCTCGAGGCTGGTCAGCGCGTCCCCGACCATGATCACCACGTCCGCGTGTTCGCCGCGCGCCAGACGGTTAGGGATCGCCTGCGGCGTTTTTCCCATCGACGGGCCAGGGATCACCACGAGGTGGTTGCCGGTTTGTTTTTCCCACGCCGGGGCCAGCTTTTCCAGCGCCGCTTTGAAGCCGCCGGAGATCATCACGGTGACCTCAGCGGACAACGCGCTGCCGCCGGTGGCGGCCAGCAGCAGCGTGGCTAGCAGGGTTCCTGTCGTTTTACGCATCATCTTCTCCCTGATTAACGTGCCGTCTGCAGCGCAACGGCGCTACGGCGATAGAGGTAGCAAGTGGCCAGCAGGCCGCAGATGGCGGCAAAGCTCATCCAGTAGCCGGGAGACGCTTTATCACCGGTATACTCAATCAGCGCCGTGGAAATCACCGGCGTGAAGCCGCCAAACACCGCGGTCGCCAGGCTGTAGGCCAGCGAGAAACCTGCCACGCGCACTTCGGCGGGCATAATTTCGGTCAGCGCCGGGATCATCGCCCCGTTGTACATGCCGTAGATAAACGACAGCCACAGCAGCACGCTCAGCATCATCAAAAAGCTCGGGGCGTTCGCCAGCATGGTCAGCGCAGGCCAGGCGGTAGCCAGCGCCAGCAGGGTCATGGCGATCAGCACCGACCGGCGGCCAAAGCGGTCGGACAGCGCCCCGCCCACCGGCAGCCAGAAGAAGTTGGAAATCGCCACCAGCAGCGTGACCAGCAGGCTGTCAGAGGCACTGAGCATCAGCACCTTTTTACCAAAGGTCGGGGCATAGACGGTGATCAGGTAGAACGCGGTGGTGGTCATCGCCACCATCATCATCCCGGCGATAACCACCTGCCAGTTCGCCAGCAGGGTGGCGAATACCTGGCGCATCGCCAGATGATGGCGGCGGGCAGTAAACTCCTGGGTCTCCTCCAGCTTACGGCGCAGGATAAAAATGAACGGAACAATCAGGCAGCCGAAAAGGAACGGAATACGCCAGCCCCAGTCGCTGATAGCGCTCGGCTCCAGTACCGCGTTGAGGGCAAAGCCCATCGCGGCTGCCACCATGATGGCAACCTGCTGACTGCCCGACTGCCAGCTGGTGTAAAAGCCTTTGCGGCCCGAGGTGGCGATCTCGGCCAGATAGACCGACACCCCGCCCAGCTCGGCGCCTGCGGAAAAGCCCTGCAGCAGACGGCCGATCAGCACCAGCAGCGGCGCCCACAGGCCAATGGTCTGATAAGAGGGGATCAGCACGATCAGGAAGGTGCCGGTGGCCATGATCGACAGGGTGACGATCAGCCCCTTGCGCCGCCCCACCTTGTCGATATAGGCGCCAAGTACGATAGCGCCGATGGGGCGCATCAAAAAGCCGGCGCCAAAGACTGCGAAGGTCATCATCAGCGAGGCGAATTCACTGCTCGCCGGAAAAAAGGTATGGGCGATGTAGGTGGCATAAAACCCGAACAGAAAAAAGTCGAACTGTTCGAGAAAGTTACCGGACGTGACGCGCAGAATGGCGCCGATCCGGTCACGGGTACTCATCTGTGAGGTTGTTGAATGCATGCAGGTCTCCAGTTTGTTATCCACGCGTTGTCGCGCGCCTGTCGCTGAAGACTGAAACAGAACCGGGAACGAAATAAGCGTAATAAACGCATCCACTAATGCATTTTACGCATGAATAACATTTAACTAATTAACATTACTTTTACATACAATCATTTAACACACACCATCCTAACCACGCCGCGGGTGACGGCGAAAAAGTCAGTTTTCCGTTTTGTGACCGGGGCCAGGATATGTCGCCGTGGGTTGAAGGCATAAAACCTGGCCTGGGGTAACGAAATACCCTGCCGGCTGGAAAGCGCGTCAGGAAGCGGTGGACTCCCCCACCAGCGTCTGCAACAGGGAGATAAGCCAGCGGGTAGCCTCGCGTTTCCCGCTGCGTTGGTGGGCGTAAATCTTGACGTCAAACGGCGGAACCGGAAACGGCAGCGGGAAAATGGTCAGCCGGGCGGCGCGGGCCATCGTCTCCGCCGCCCGCCGGGGCAGCGCCATCAACAGGTCGCTCTGCTCAATAATAAAGGGCGCGCTCAGCATCGAGGGGGTTTTCATCGCCACCTGCCGCGAATAGCCCTGTCGCTCCAGCTCACAGTCCAGCACCCCCTGCCGCTCATTCCACGGGGTCACCACCAGATGACGGGCCGCAAGGTAGGCGTCCAGGGTCAGCGCCGTCCGGTTGGCCTGGCTGATGACCACATATTCGTCCCGCAGCCAGTTAATCTCCTCAAGATCGGGATGGGCTGGCTCGTCAGGGGTATTGAACCCGAGGGCCAGGTCGACCTCGCCCGCCAGCAGCTCGGTCAGCGCCGGGCTGTGGGGCAGATAACGGAGCTCAAACCGCAGCCCGGGCGCCTCACGCTGCAGGTGATGCATCAGCGTCGGAAAGACGCAGAACGCGGTGAAATCGGTGATCGCAATCTGCATGCAGTCGGTGCTGGCGGCCGGCACAAACGCCGCCGGCGGCGTCAGCTCCTGGTTGAGAAACTTCAGCGCCGAAGCGATAGAGGGCGCCAGCTGGCTGGCATAGACGCTGGGGCACATCCGGTGGCCTTCGCGGTAGAACAGCGGATCGTTGAGGGCGCTGCGCAGCCGGGAAAGCGCATGGCTCAGCGCCGAGGTGCTCATCGCCAGCTCTTCCGCCGCCAGGCGTACCGAGCGGGAGCGATAGACCGCGTCAAAGACCGGCAACAGGTTGAGGTCAATCCGGCGCAGGACAGGATGCATAATATTCATCGTTTGCTGATTTCATTGCACTTAATTCTTTTCACAATACCGCTTATCCTCAGGGTCAGCAATTTTGCTCTCTTTTGACTATGGATACAGGACACCCCATGAGCATCACAATCCGCCAGGCCACCCCGGACGACGCCACCGCTATCTACGACATGATTTATGAACTCGCGGTCTACGAGAAAGCCCCCGAAGAGGTAGTGACGACGCCAGAGGAGATCAGAGAGACGCTGTTTGCCAGCGGCAGCAAAACCGAAGCGCTGATCTGCGAGGTGGCGGGCAAAGCGGTGGGCTACGCGGTGTTCTTCACCAGCTACTCCACCTGGCTTGGACGCAATGGTATCTATATGGAGGATCTGTACGTCACCCCCGACTATCGCGGGATCGGCGCCGGAAAAGCGCTGCTGAAAACCATCGCGCAATATGCTGTACAACGTCAGTGCGGGCGTCTGGAGTGGAGCGTGCTCGACTGGAACCAGCCGGCGATTGATTTCTATCTGAGCATTGGCGCGCAGCCGCAGGATGAGTGGGTGCGTTATCGCCTCACTGGCGATGCGCTGCGGGCCTTTGCGGAGTAAAGCGGCTCGCCAGCAGGTCGGCGCCAGGCGTCGACCTGCTGGCCGCGGATCAGGCTTCGACCGCGCTCTTCTGCAGCTGCGGACCGGCCAGCGCCAGACGCGCGCCCGCTTCGGTATCGCTGTACTGCTTGAAGTTATCCATAAACAGCTGAGCCAGGCTCTCGGCCTTCTCCTGCCATTTATCCGCTGAACTCCAGCCATTACGCGGATCCAGCACCGCGCTGTCTACCCCTGGAATGCTCTGCGGGATCGCAAGACCGAACACCGGGATGGTCTCCTCGCGCAGCGGGCCGGTAGTGCCGTTGAGGATCGCGCTAATGATGCTGCGGGTATCGCGCAGCGACAGGCGTTTGCCCTCGCCGTTCCAGCCGGTGTTGACCAGCCAGGCTTCGGCACCGGATTCCGCCATCTTCGCCGCCAGGACGCTGGCGTACTGGGTCGGGTGAAGCAGCAGGAACGCCGCGCCATAGCAGGCGGAGAAGGTCGGCGTCGGCTGGGTAATGCCGCGCTCGGTACCCGCCAGCTTCGAGGTGAAACCCGACAGGAAATGGTACTGCATCTGCTCGGTGGTCAGACGGGAGACCGGCGGCAGGACGCCAAACGCATCGGCGGCAAGGAAAATCACCTTCGACGGATGGCCCGCGCGGGACACCGGCTTGACGATATTGTCGATATGCGACAGCGGATAGGAGACGCGGGTGTTTTCGGTTTTGCTGCCGTCGGCATAATCCACGCTGCCGTCAGCGCGCACTACCACGTTTTCCAGCAGCGCATTGCGGCGGATGGCGCCATAAATCTCCGGCTCCGCCTGCGGATCGAGATTGATGGTCTTAGCGTAGCAGCCGCCTTCGAAGTTAAACACGCCGTCATCGTCCCAACCGTGCTCATCATCGCCAATCAGCTGACGATGCGGATCGGTCGACAGGGTGGTTTTCCCGGTCCCGGAGAGGCCGAAGAACAGCGCCACGTCCCCTGCTTCGCCACGGTTGGCCGAGCAGTGCATCGACGCGATGCCTTTCTGCGGCAGCAGGTAGTTCATGACCGAGAACAGCCCTTTCTTCATTTCGCCGCCGTACCAGGTACCGCCGATGAGCTGAATACGCTCGCTCAGATTAAAGGCGACAAAGTTCTCGGAGTTCATCCCCTGCGCCTGCCAGTTGGCATTGGTGCAGCCCGCGCCGTTGAGCACCACGAAGTCTGGCGTAAAGCTGGCCAGCTCGTCGGCGCTTGGCACGATGAACATGTTTTTGACAAAGTGGGCCTGCCACGCCACCTCGGTGACGAAGCGTACGCCAAGACGGGTGTCCGGGCTGGCGCCGCACCAGGCGTCGATGACGTACAGTTTTTTGCCGCTCAGCTGGCCCGCGACCAGGCTTTTCAGGCTACGCCACACGTCTGGCGATAACGGCTTATTGTCATTACGGCCGAGGCCGGAGTCTGCCCACCAGACGGTGTCGCGAGTCTGTTCGTCGCGGACGATGTATTTATCGCGCGGCGAACGGCCGGTGAAGATCCCGGTATCAACAGCCACAGCGCCAGAGTCGGTCATCACGCCGCGGGCCGCGCCGGTCAGCTCAGGAGAGGTTTCATGTGCAATAAGCAAATCGTAATCAGGGTTGTAAAAGAATTCGCCGCTTGCATTAATCCCCAGCTCCTGCAGAGCCATTTTTACTGATTCAATTTGTTGTGACATGGAACTCCTGACAAACTATTTAAGGTAAGAGGCCTGGGTTATTCATTGCTTTCGTCATCGTCGCCGGCTATTTAATAAGATAAGTCCTGGACAATGAAATAAAGCAATAAATAACCGTGAGTCGCGATTTCATATCGTGCTCATGTAGGGTCGCCGATATGCATTCATAAATCTCAACTTTCCAAAAAATGTTAACACCTGTCGATAATTATGTTAATTGCATAGTTTCTATGCGCTATGCTAAAATTGCATAGCCTTTATTGCGTTTTTGAGGACTGGATCGGTGTTGGCAAATCTGGAAGTAAAATGGCTGTATGATGTGATTGCCCTTGAGGAGTCGCGCAGCTTTACCCTGGCGGCCAAAGCCCGCAACATCTCTCAGTCCTCGTTCAGCCGACGCATCCAGTCGCTGGAGGCCTCCCTCGGATTCAGCATCTTCGATCGTAGCGCCAACCCCCTGCAGCTGACCAACCGCGGGAAAATTTTTGTCGGCTATGCGCGAAATATGCTCGATGACATGGATTTTCAGATCAGCCGTATTAAAGGCTTAAATAACACTACCCAGAAAATAAGAATCGACGCCGCCCCTTCGCTGTCGGTGTTATTACTGCCGGAGATCATCGCCGGTTACACCGACCGTAAAAATAAGACTTTTCATGTTGAATCGATTAACGTCAACGACGCCGTATTTAACCTGAAAGAGGGAAAAAGCGATTTTATCCTCTCCTTCTATAATGAAGAATTAATGAACTATCCGTTTATTAATCATAAAATTTTTGATTCTTACCTGCACCTGGTCTCCCCCTGCGACGAACATGGCCGCCCGCTGTTTCATTTACATCGCGGCGTGCTGCCGCTGATGAAATACGCCAACGACAGCTATATGGGGCGCCAGGTGAACCAGGTCATCGACCGTACGCCGGAGATCACCTTCTCCCTTACGTTTGTCTCTTCCATGAGCGAGCTGCTCAAGCGCATGATCCTCAATGGCGACGGCGTGGGCTGGCTACCGCAGTACTCCATTCAGCGCGAGCTGGACGAAGGCCGGCTGACGATCCTCGATGAGAGCCTGTCGCTGCCGATCGGCGCCTGGCTCTACCGCTCCGGCTCGCGGCTTAACCAGGCCGCCGAACGTTTCTGGCAGCACATTAAAACCCGTAACGAACTGCGGGAATAACCCCCTCAGCCGCTGATCCCCAGATATGCCTTACGCACCTCCGGGTCGTTGAGCAGCGTCTGGCCGCTACCACTCAGGCGGATCTGGCCGTTCACCATCACGTAGGCGCGGTCCGACAGGTTGAGGGCATGGCGGGCATTCTGCTCCACCAGAAACAGCGTCATCCCCTGGGCCGTCAGCTCGCGCAGGATCTGAAAAATCTGCTTCACCACCAGCGGCGCCAGCCCCAGGCTCGGCTCATCCAGCAGCAGCAGGCGCGGTCGGCTCATCAGCGCCCGGGCGATGGCCAGCATCTGCTGCTCGCCGCCGGAGAGGGTCATCGCCCGCTGTCCCCGCCGCTCTTCCAGCCGGGGGAACAGCTGGTACATTCGCGCCTTGTCCTCGGCCTGATAGCGGTTGCCAATGGCAATGGTCCCCATCAGCAGATTCTCCTCGACGGTCATATCGGGAAAGATGCGCCGCCCTTCCGGGGCCTGGGCGATGCCGTTGCTGGCGATAAAGTGGGTCGACTTCCGGCTGATCGCCTCCCCGCGATAGAAAATCTCCCCGCCGGCAATGCGCGGCTGGCCGAAGACCGACATCAGCAGCGTTGATTTACCGGCGCCGTTGGCGCCGATCAGCGCCACCGTCTCCCCCTCGTTGACGGTGAGGGAGACCTGCTTCAGGGCCTGGATCGGCCCGTAGAAGACATCCACCTCATTAAAGGTAAGCAAAGGCTGGCTCATCGGCGCGTCTCCTCTTCCTCAGCGCCTAGATAGGCGGCAATCACGCTGGCGTTGGCCTGGATCGCCTGCGGCGCGCCGCGGGCGATGACGTCCCCGTGATCGAGGACGATGATATGATCCGAAATCTCCATCACCATCCCCATATCATGCTCGATCAGTAGCACCGTGATGCCGTGCTGCTGGCGCAGAAAGCGAATAATCCGGCTCAGCGCCTGGGTTTCCACCGGGTTGAGACCGGCGGCCGGCTCGTCCAGACAGATCATCTCCGGACGGGTGCACATGGCGCGGGCGATCTCCAGCCGCCGCTGCTGTCCGTAGGAGAGGGTCCCCGCCAGACGGTTGGCGCAGTCCACCATCTCCACCACCTCCAGCCAGTAAAAAGCGCGATCCAGCGCCTGACTCTCCGCCTGCCGATACCCACGGGTATTGAGGATCCCGGCCAGCAGATGGCGGTTGACCTGGGTATGCTGGGCCACCAGCAGGTTCTCGATCACCGACATCTCGCGGAATAAACGTATATTCTGGAAGGTGCGCGCCAGGCCAGCGCGGTTCACCAGATGGGTGCCACCGAACATCTTGTAATAGATCCGCCTCCCCAGCTGCGCCGGGTGGAGAAAATCGTCCGGGTGAAGCTTCTGCCCCAGCACCTGAATAACATCGGTGACCTTTTCCCGCGCCCGCAGCACGATACTGCCCCCCGTCGCCCGATAAAAACCGGTCAGGCAGTTAAACACCGTGGTCTTGCCCGCGCCGTTGGGGCCTATCAGGGCGGTGATCGACCCCCGCTCCACCTCCAGATTGACATCATTCAGCGCTTTGATGCCACCGAAATGCATCATCAGATGCTCAACGCGTAAGATGCTGTCGGTCATGGCGCGACTCCTTTTCGCAACGCAACCCCGCTGCGGCTGGTGCGCACCAGGCCGCGCGGCCGCCAGATCATCATCATCACCATCAGCACGCCGAACAGCAGCACCCGATATTCGTCAAAACCGCGCAGCAGCTCCGGGGTGACCGTCAGAACAAACGCCGCCAGTACCACTCCCAGGGTGGACCCCATTCCCCCGAGCACCACAATCGCCAGGATCAGCGCCGACTCAAAAAAGGTGAACGACGTCGGGTTAACAAACCCCTGATAGCTGGCGAAGAACACCCCGGCGATGCCGGCCGTCGACGCGCCGAGCATAAACGCCGAGAGCTTCACCAGCACGTGGTTGAGCCCCATCGCCCGACAGGCGATCTCATCCTCGCGCAGCGCCTCCCAGGCGCGGCCGATGGGCATCCGCGTCAGGCGATGCTTCACCAGCAGCACCAGCATCACCACCAGACACAGCACGGCGTAGAGAAAGATGAATTTCAGGTTGGGGTTGTAGCTGACGTGGAAAAACTCATGGATGGGGATGCCGCCATCTTTCGCCCGGCGGGTAAACTCGAGGCCAAACAGCGTGGGGGATGGTACCGGTACGCCGTTAGGGCCGCCGGTGAAGCTCACCCAGTTGTTGAGCACCAGGCGGATAATTTCGCCAAAGCCGAGGGTGACGATGGCCAGATAGTCGCCATGCATACGCAGCACCGGAAAGCCCAGCAACGCCCCGGCGAGAGCCGCCATCACCGCCCCCAGCGGCAGCATCGCCCAGAAGCCAAGTCCCAGGTACTGGTAGCCCAGCGCCAGGCCGTAGGCGCCGATGGCGTAAAACGCCACATAGCCCAGATCGAGCAGGCCCGCGAGGCCCACCACAATATTCAACCCCAGGCCAAGCAGAACGTAGATCAGCCCAAGAATGGCCACGGTCAGCAGATATTTTGTGGCGAGAAACGGAAAGACAATGGCCAGCCCCACCAGCAGCGGTATTATCCAGCGCAGCCGCGAGCGGTAGCCCGGCGGCCGGACGTACACCCCGTCATCCGCCCCCTCAAAGCGGGCAATAAAGGCTTTTCCCCTGTGGCTCTGCAGCAGCAGACTGAGCGCCAGCCTGCCGGCCATCACCACCGCCACCAGAATCGCCACCCGCGCAGGCGCGAGGGTAAAACCATACCCTTTGAGCACCACGCCGACGATCGGGCCAAAGACAATTAACGCGCAAAGGCCGGCCAGTACGCTGTCGATCAGCGCGTTTTGGATAGCCCGCGCAGGCTGGCGCGTAATTTCACCCATAAAGCCTCCTTAGACCTTGGCCACCAGCGGACGTCCCAGCAGCCCCTGCGGGCGAAAAATCAGGATCGCCACCAGCAGCGCAAAGGAAAAGACATCTTTGTAATCCGAATTCACCAGCCCGGCGAACTGGGCTTCGGCCACCCCAAGCAGCAGACCACCCAGCATCGCGCCAGGCAGCGAGCCGATCCCGCCCAGCACCGCGGCGGTGAAGGCTTTGATGCCGATAATAAATCCGATATAGAAGTCGAAGGTGCCGTAGTTCATGGTCACCAGCACGCCGGCCAGACCGGCCATCGCCGCGCCGATGACAAACACCAGGGAGATCACCCGGTCGGTATTGATGCCAAGGATCGCCGCCATGCGCCGGTCCTGCTGGGTGGCGCGGCAGATGCGCCCCAGCCGGGTATACTGAATAATCCAGGTCAGGATAAGCATCCCCACCAGCGCCGCGACGAGAATAAACACCTTGGTCCAGGTGATCTGCACTACCCCATCGCCCACCGTCATGCGCAACGCGCCGCTAAGCAGCGTCGGGATCCCCTGCTGGTTCGGCCCCTGGCTCAGCTGGACATAGTTCTGCAGGATCAGCGACATCCCGATAGCCGAGATCAGCGGCGCCAGCCGCGTCGAGTTGCGCAGCGGCCGGTAGGCGATGCGCTCGATCGCCCAGCCGTATACGCCGGTGACCACGATGGTGAACACCAGGGTGGCGAAAATCAGCAGCGGAAAGGAGTGGATCCCGAAGAAAGAGAGCAGCGCCAGGCCGATGGCGCACAGGTAGGCGGAGACCATATACACCTCGCCGTGGGCGAAGTTGATCATGCCGATGATCCCATACACCATGGTGTAGCCGATGGCGATTAAGCCGTACACTGCGCCCAGCGTCAGCCCATTGATCAGTTGTTGCAGAAAAAACGCCGTCATAGCCCCTCCAGCCGCCAGGCAGACGGCCGCCGGGTTCCGTTCCCGGTCAACCGCCGTCATGTGACAATTCGCAAGTCAAAAGGACAGAGCGTCCTCAGGTCGTGGCCGATCAGAGCTGGTGATATTTGCCCTTGTCGTCCCACTGATAGACCACGTAGTCGGACACCTTGAGGTCGCCTTTGCCATCCCAGGCTTTCTTGCCCATCACCGTCTCGACGTCGTGGCTCTTCAGCCAGTCGCTGGCTTTGGCGTTATCGGTACCGACGGCGTTCCAGGCCGCGGCGATAGCCTGAATGGAGGCGTAGGCGTAGAGGGTATAACCTTCCGGCTCAAAGCCGCTGGCGCGGAACTTCTCGATCACCGCTTTGCCGTCCGGGAGGGTGCGCGGATCCTGACCAAAGGTCATCAGCACGCCGTTGGTGAACTGCGGCCCGCCGGCGGCCGTGACCAGCTCCTCGGTGACGATACAGTCGCCGGAGAAGAATTTGGCCTGCACCCCCTGCTCGCGCATCTGGCGCACCAGCGGGCCCGCTTCCGGATGGCAGCCGCCAAAGTAGACCACGTCCGGCTTGAGGGCGCCGATCTTGGTCACCAGGGCGTTAAAGTCTTTTTCACCGCGGGAAAGGCCTTCGTACAACACTTCTTTGGTACCCCGCTTCGCCAGCGCCGCGCGGGTGGCATCGGCCAGCCCCTGACCATAGGTGTCTTTATCGTGGATGACGGCGATTTTCTTCGCCTTCAGCACGTCCAGCATATAGTTGGCGGCGATCGCCCCCTGCTGATCGTCACGACCACACATGCGGAAGAGATCTTTCATGCCGCGCTCGGTGATCTGCGGGTTGGTCGAGCCGGGGGTAATGGTCAGGATCCCGGCTTCGTCATATACCTCGGAGGCCGGCATCGTTGAGGAAGAGCAAAAGTGCCCCACCACGGCGGAGACTTTCGCTTCATCCACCAGCCGGTTGGCCACCGCCACCGCCTGCTTCGGTTCGCACGCGTCATCCCCCTGCACCAGCACAATCTTTTCGCCTTTGATGCCGCCGGCGGCATTGATATCAGCCACCGCCTGCGAGGCCCCCTTCCAGTACTGGGCGCCGTAGGTGGCGTTGGGGCCGGTAAAGGGCCCGGCGACGCCGATCTTCACGTCTGCCTGGGCGTAAAAGGCCATGCTCATACAACCTGCTATCACAACATGAAGCGTCATTGTTTTCAGTTTCAAAGACATTCGGATATTCCTCAGCGATGTAAAGCCTGGCGTCATGGAATGACGCAGAAAATATCACTTACCGTGTGGTGCCGACGTTGGCGCAGCGCCAGGACGGCCAGGGTGGAAGAAGCAAAAATCCCGCCAGGAAGGAGTGGAACACCGGAGAACAGTCGCCCCGGTCGGTACGCACGCGACGGCAACCCGTGCCGCATCCGGCAAGGGCGCATTCCCTTTCAGGTCAGGAGATCGGTTGCCATCACGTGGCGAGCCGGACAACGCGGTATCCGTACCGGCCCGTGAGCTAAACATAGATGCAGTTAGCGGTCGCTGCGCGCCGGCGTGGTGCAAAAATGCGAATATGATCAACAGTGGTGATTTTTTTGTTGCGGTAATGTGAAGATGATAACAGGAGAGCCCGTAAAGGCTCTCCTGTGACCCGGTGGCCGCTCAGAGTTGGCTGGTGAACGTTCGGGAGATCACATCCTGCTGCTGTTCGCGGGTCAGCGCGTTAAAGCGGACCGCATAGCCGGAGACGCGGATCGTCAGATTCGGATACTGCTCCGGGTGTTCTATCGCATCGAGCAGCTTTTCCCGGTTCAGCACATTGACGTTGAGATGCTGTCCCCCCTCCACCGTCTCCTCGTGGTGGAAGTAGCCGTCCAGCAGGCCCACCAGGTTGTTTTCCTGCGCTGACGGGGCTTTGCCGAGCGCCGCCGGCACGATGGAGAAGGTATACGAGATGCCATCTTTGGCGTAGGTAAACGGCAGTTTCGCCACCGAGGTCAGCGACGCCACCGCCCCTTTCCGGTCGCGGCCATGCATCGGATTGGCCCCCGGAGCGAACGGCGTCCCCGCCCGACGTCCGTCCGGGGTGTTGCCGGTTTTCTGGCCGTATACCACGTTGGAGGTGATGGTCAGGATCGACTGGGTCAGCACCGCCTGACGCCAGGTGGGGAGCGCCTGAATTTTGCGCATAAAGCGCTCCACCAGGTCGCAGGCGATGGCATCGACCCGATCGTCGTTGTTGCCGTACTGCGGATAGTCGCCTTCAATGACAAAGTCCACCGCCAGCCCGTGGTGATCGCGCACCGGCTTCACCCGGGCGTACTTTATCGCCGACAACGAATCCGCCGCTACCGACAGGCCGGCGATGCCGCAGGCCATCGTGCGGTAGACGTCGCGGTCGTGCAGGGCCATCAGCGCCGCCTCGTAGCTGTACTTATCATGCATGCAATGGATGATGTTCAGCGCGCTGATGTACTGCACCGCCAGCCAGTCCATAAAGTGGTCGAGGCTGGCCATCACGGTGTCGTAGTCCAGCACCTCATCGCGCAACGGTGCGGTTTTCGGCCCCACCTGAATCTTCAGTTTCTCATCCACCCCGCCGTTAATCGCGTAGAGCAGCGTTTTGGCGAGATTGGCGCGGGCGCCGAAGAACTGCATCTGCTTGCCGATCACCATCGGGCTGACGCAGCAGGCGATGGCGTAGTCGTCGCTGTGAAAATCGCTGCGCATCAGATCGTCGTTCTCATACTGCAGCGACGAGGTGGCGATAGAGACCCGGGCGGCATATTTTTTAAACGCCGCCGGCAGCGCTTGCGACCAGAGCACGGTCAGGTTCGGCTCCGGCGCCGGGCCCATGGTGTGCAGAGTATGCAGATAGCGGAAGGTGGTTTTGCTGACCAGGGTGCGACCATCCAGCCCCATGCCGCCCAGCACCTCCGTCGCCCAGATGGGATCCCCGGAGAACAGCGAATCAAATTCCGGGGTGCGCAGGAAACGCACCATGCGGATCTTCATGATGAAGTGATCAATGAGCTCCTGGGCCTGCTCCTCATTCAATAAACCGGCGCGCAGATCGCGTTCGATATAGATGTCGAGGAAGGTGGCCGTGCGCCCCAGCGACATGGCGCCGCCGTTCTGCGACTTCACCGCCGCCAGGTAGGCGAAGTAGAGCCACTGCACCGCCTCCCGGGCAGTGCGCGCCGGGTGGGCGATATCGCAGCCGTAGCGGGCCGCCATCTCCTGCATCTGCAGCAGCGCGCGCCGCTGTTCGGCCAGCTCTTCGCGCAGGCGCAGGGTGGCCTCCAGCGCCTCGCCGCGCTCAAGGGCCGGCTGCAGGTCGGCAAACTGCAGCTCACGTTCGCGGACCAGGTAGCGAATGCCGTACAGCGCCACGCGGCGGTAATCGCCGATGATCCGTCCGCGGCCATAGCCGTCCGGTAGCCCGGTCAGCACCCCGGATTTGCGGCAGCGCAGCATATCCGGGGAATAGACGTCAAAAACGCCCTGATTGTGGGTCTTACGCAGCGCCGTAAACTGATACTCAAAGTCAGGATCCATTTCGCGACCATAGGCCTCGAAGGCGCTTTTGATCATCTTGATGCCGCCAAAAGGATGCAGGGCGCGCTTCAGCGGCTGGTCCGTTTGCAGGCCGACGATCTTTTCCAGCGACTGGTTGATATAGCCCGCCGCGTGGGCGGTGATGGAGGTGGCGACATTGGTGTCGAAATCCACCGGCGCATGGGTGGCGTTCTCGACGCGGATCCCGGCCATCACCTGCTCCCAGAGGGCGGTGGTCGCTGGCGTCGCGTCGGCCAGGAAAGACTCATCGCCCTCGTAAGGGGTGTAGTTATGCTGAATAAAGTCGCGAACGTCGATCTGCGTTTGCCACGCCGTACCGCGAAAGCCCAGCCAGGCGTCGGCGTATCGTACATCCTGGGTATCGATATCTACTTTCATGAACATCGTCTCTCTACAGAATAAAAAGTCAGGCCAGCGCCGCCGCGGTGTGGATCCGGCCTAAGCGGATCGCATCGAGGGCAATCATGCGCTCTTCATTGGTAGGAATAACCGCGCAGCGCACCCGGCTGCCGTCGGCGGAGATCAGGCGCTCGCCGGCCGAATTGGGCTGCTGATTGCGGGCGGCGTCCATCGCAAGGCCAAAGACCGTCAGCCGCTCGCTCACCAGCCGACGGATCAGCACCGAGTTCTCGCCAATCCCGCCGGTGAAAATAATGCCGTCGAGACGCTGCAGCGCCGCGGCGTGGCCGGCAATATGGCGGGCGATACGATGGACAAAGGTTTTAATCGCCAGGCGGGCGCGGGCATGGCCCTCATGCCACGCCTGCTCCAGCACCCGCAGGTCGGAGGAAAGACCGGAGATCCCCAGCAGGCCGGAGGCGGTGTTGGCTACCCGCTCCAGGTCGCTGAGGGTCTGCCGGGTTTCCCCGGCAATCCACGCCATGGCGCCGAAGTCGACATCACCGCTGCGGGTGCCCATCATCAGCCCCTCCAGCGGCGTCATCCCCATCGAGGTGTCCACGCTGCGGCCGTTACGCACCGCGCAGATCGAGGCGCCATTGCCCAGGTGGGCGATCACCAGGCCGCTCTCCTGCTCCGGCAACCCGAGCAGCGCCAGGGCGCGCTGGGACACATAGCGGTGCGAGGTGCCGTGGAAACCGTAGCGGCGTACCCCGAGATTCTGGTAATACTCCCACGGCAGACCATAGAGAAAAGCTTCCGGGGCCAGGGTCTGGTGAAAGCTGGTATCAAAGACCGCCACCTGCATCACCTCCGGGAACAGCCGCTGCGCCGAGGCGATGCCGCTGAGACTGGCGTAGTTATGCAGCGGGGCCAGGGACGATACCTGGCGAATGTTATTGATAACCTCCTCGCTAATAATGACCGACTCGGTGAACAGGTCGCCGCCGTGGGCGACGCGGTGGCCAATCAGGGCCACGCTGTCGATGAGGTCGCGTTGGGCTAATGCTCCGGCAATCGCCTGCAGGGCGCCTTCGTAGCCGCGCTGCGCCAGCGCCACCGGCTCGCCGCCGTTGAGCGAGAGAGACGCCCGTTCCGCGTTGATGCCCTCGGCCACGCCGTTGAGCAGGCAGTCGCAGCTTGCGGCGTCCAGGACGGAAAATTTGATTGACGACGAGCCGCAGTTAATCACCAGTACTACCGGAAATTCAGTCATGTTGTACTCCGCGTGGCCTGAGCCGGATTAGAACAGTTTGTAAACGATGTTGAGGATGGTCAGCAGACCGATAGCGGTCACAAAGAGGTTATCGAGACGGCCACGGTATTTGGCCAACGAAGGCGCTTTACGAATGGCGTACATCGGCAGCAGGCACAGCAGCGAGGCGATAATCGGCGCGCCCATGGCCTCAATCAGGTCGAGGATATTGGGGTTGGCATACGCCACCACCCAGGTCGAGCCCATGATGAACACCATGCTCAGGGTATTGAGCTTGCCGCTGGAGACCCGGGTTTTATCCCCTTTATAGCCAAAGCGCAGGATCAGACCGTTCAGCCCCTCGAGCGTGCCGAGATAGTGGCCGAAAAACGATTTGAAGATGGCCACCAGGGCGATGATCGACGCGCCATACTCCAGCAGGGTGGCAAAGGTGGATTTGGTGCCCGACATCGAGGCAAAGTGGTTCGCCAGATAGGAGAGCACCGGGATATTCTGCGCCTTGGCGTCCGCCATGTTCTGCGGTGAGAGGGTAAACAGGCAGCTGAAGGCGAAGAACATCACCACCGCCACCATCAGCATGCTGGCCCGGGAGATGATCTGTGAGCATTTGCGTTCGGTATACTCGCGGCCAAACTGCGCTTCATACTCTTCGCGTTTGGAGACCACAAACGAGGAGACGATCGGCGAGAAGTTGAAGGAGAACACCATGATGGAGATGCCCAGCCATACCGTCACCAGAATGCCGTCGTGACCGGTTAAGGCGATATCGCTGAGGTTGACCTGGTCAATCACTGCGCTATTCCAGTAGGGGATCAGGGACAGGGAGATCACCACCAGGCTGGCGATAAACGGCCACACCAGATAGCTCATCACCTTGACCATCAGGTCTTTACCAAACCAGATGACAAACGCCATCAGCAGCAGCAGGAGCAGCGCCACCACCCCGCGGTTGAGAGCCGGCATCTGCAGCTGGTTCTCCCAGAAAGTCATAAAGGTATTGGTGATCGTGACGCCATAAATCCACAGCAGTGGGCAGATGGCGAAGAAGTACAGAAAGGTGATCACCACCCCGCCGGTTTTGCCAAAATGCTCTTCCACCGTTTCGGTGATATTGCCGGAGGGGTTAGCCCCCGACAGGCATAGCCGGGCCAGGGCCCGATGGCAATAAAAGGCGATGGGATAGGCCAGCACCAGCATCACCAGGATCGGGATCAGCCCGCCGAAGCCGGCGCGGATCGGGAAAAACAGCACCCCGGCGCCGATAGCGGTGCCAAACAGGCCCAGGGTCCAGGTGGTGTCAGATTTACGCCAGGACGAAAGGCTTGTCTGGCTGGATGCAATGCTCTCAGTCGTACTCATATCCTGTCCTCACTTATGTATTGAATTAAGCGTCAACAAAACCGGTAATTTGCGATACCCGGGAGAGATCGATATTGCCCCCGGAAATCAGGCTGACCGTTTTGCGGTTCTGGATATAGCTGTCGAGTTTGCCGCTTAATAACGCGGCGCAGGCTAACGCCCCGGCCCCTTCGGTGATCACTTTATTGCGCTGAATTAAGGCGACCATGCTCTGGCGAATGTCATCCTCACTCACCAGGACGATGTCATCCACCAGCTGGCGGGCGATTTCATAGGTCAGTTTCCCCGGGCGGGCGACGTCGCAACCATCGGCTAAGGTGCCGGCGTGGCGATGGCTAGTGATTTCCCCGGCATACCAGGAGGCGGCCATGCCGTGAACATTCTCCGACTGCACGCCGATAATGCGGATTGTCGGGTTAATGGATTTAATCGCGATTGCGATACCGGCAATTAAGCCGCCGCCGCCAATGGGCACGATGACATTATCCACGTCATACAGATCTTCTAATATTTCGAGTCCAATCGTCCCCTGCCCGGCGATAACCTGCGGGTCGTCATAGGGGGGAATAAAAATGCGGCCCTCAAGTTCAACAATATCGCTGGCTTTGGCGAGGGTATCGTTAAAGTTATCGCCATGTAGCACCACTTCCGCCGAATAATCACAGGTGGCGGCAACTTTCGATTTCGGCGCCCCTTTCGGCATCACTACTTTCCCGTCAATGCCGAGCATGGCGCAGGAGAGCGAGACGCCCTGGGCGTGGTTGCCCGCTGAGCAGGCCACCACCCCTTTGCGTTTTTCCGCCGCGGTTAAACCGCACAGTTTATTAAAGGCGCCGCGAATTTTAAATGAACCCGTGCGCTGCATATTTTCGAATTTAAGAAATATTTCGCCCTGGCAGCGCTCGCTAAAATAATTCGAACGGGGCATGCCTGTTTTATATATTTTTCCCGCGAGGCGTTGTTTCGCTTCGAGAATATCGTCAATAGATACCGGAAGATCGTAGGTAATATGCATTATGGCCTCTGTATCTTAATATAAAGTCAATGACCGGGCGTCATCCTGCTGATAACAGCGAGGACGTGTGTTGGATTATTTAACGACTTTCAGTTACGCAATAATTTGTAATGGCTGCCAGTGGCGGTTGCCCTGCCCCGAGGAATAGTGTTTCGCCATCTCCACCAGCGACGCCGCGGCGGTTTTTAACCGGTAATTTTTCGACCATACCGCCGCATAGCGCGCCACCGGCAAGGCCTCTTTAATGGGGATGGTGACAAACTGGCTCGAGCCAAACGGCGTGGTCATGTCGCAGGGGATCACCGTCAGAAAATCGGCATTGAGCACCAGGTTATAGATCGTCACCACCGAATCGGTATTAACGATATTTTCACGGCGGATACCGCTGCGCTGCAGGGTGGTCAGCAGTTCGCTGTAGTAGCCCATATTGGTCTCCGGCAGCACCCACTGCTCGTGCTGGAGCGAGGCCAGGCGGACGGTGCCGTTGCCGATCCGCGCCCGGTTCGCCACCAGCACAAACTCAGACTCAAACAGCGGCTCGACGTGCAGGTCCTGCAGTTTCATCTCATCGCTCAGCGTCCCGATGGCGAAGTCGAGGCGCCCGTCGCGGATTGCCGGCAAAAAGGCGGAGAGCTGCGCCTCATACATCGAGACCCGCGCCTTGGGGAAAGTCATTTTAAACTGATGCACCATCTCCGACATAAAGGTAAACCCGACCAGCGAAGGAAAACCAAAGGAGACATCCACCACCGCGCTGTTGGTCAGAGCATTCATTTCATTGACCATATTTTTCATTTCACGGGTGATCGCTTCTGACCAGTTGAGAAATACCTGCCCGGCCTCGGTGAGCGAGACGCCGGTATTTCGCCGGACGATTAATTCGCTGCCAAAATAACTCTCCATGTCGCCAATAATTTTACTGACCGCCGGCTGAGTAAGTCCTAACGCTTTTGCTCCGGCCCCGATTGACCCGCTGCGGATCACTTCCTGGAAAACTACCAGATGCTGTGTTTTAGGCAGAGAAAAAGTATTCATCGCGTCTCACTTTCATTCCTTTGTTGACGGCGGAAAGTGTAACAAATCGCAATTGCCGGGTTATGTGAGAGCTCTCACAAAGGCTCCGCCGCGGCGGATAAGCAGGATCCACGAGCCAGAATAAGTAAAGTAAAATCAATATATTAAAAGTATCATGAACGCTATTTGCGCGCCTTTTGCCGTGGCCGAATGCGGGGATAAAAAAAATTGATGGCGATAACATCGACGGCGAAATGGCGATAAAAAATACGTCTTTTGTACGTTATTCGACCCGCGCTATCAGGGTGAGAAGAAAGCCGAAAATTAAATTAATGCTGTAAAGAATAAAAAGCAGACGTAATAAACGCCATTATTTAACGACAAGCCGGTCGGGCATCACATTTTATCCCCGGCGGTTGGGGAAAATGCACGGTCATTATTTACACCAAAGAAACATAAAATTCACAATTTTTGTTTTGGGTCGCGATAGGCAGCGATCTTTTTTCCGCCATAGCGCAGTTGGTCATACTTTGATTAAAATCAACCCTGGTAATTTATCTTTTACGACGGCCATTGGATAGTCATTTGTGTTGCCGATCACAAATCCATAAAACAACGACCCGGCCTATCGTGAAGAGATGATCCCGCGGCTGCGCCAGCAGCTTAACGAGCAGCTGATGAGCGACCAGCTGGCTGTCGACCTGCTCTCTTCCTATCTGCGAATGGATCTCAGCGCCCAGCCGTGGGACCAGCCGCTATAGCCCGCCCCGGCGCAGATCGCTGGCCCGGGCATTTCGCCTATAGCTGGCTGACCCCCAGCGCCGCGGCCTCATCCCGCCACGCCAGCAGCGGCGCATAGGCCTCCCGCGACATATCGCTATAGCCGCAGATCAGCAAGGCGTCGCACAGGGAACGATAGCGATCATCGCTTACCAGCTGCTGGAGCGCCTCGCGCAGGCTATTCAGCGTTGCCGCCGGGGTGGCGCCGGCGGTGATCAGCGGCAGCCCTGGCGCGGCCGGGCTCCAGCCGATCGCCACCAGGCCAGCCAGAGCCTGCGGCTGATGGCGCTGCAGCAGAGCGTAGGTCACGCAGTCGATGGCGGCGATATCGGCGTTTTCCTGCTGCAGTTCGCGCAGCGATTGCCGATGGCTGCCGCTGAACATCACCGCTGAAAAAAAACGCCCCTCCCGGGAGAGCGGCGCGACCATTTTACGCAGTACGTTGTAGCCGGACTGCGAGTGCTCGGCATTGCACACCGCCCGACGGCCAAAAAAGTCCCCCAGCATCCGGTGACTATCCGCTTCGCGGACCACCAGCAGGCTGCGATAGCGGCGCCCTTCGCAACCGGGCGCAGCGTAGTGGAAGCAGCCCACCGTCTGCACCTCCGGCAATTGGGTCACCAGCGGGTAGCCACAGGTCTGGCTCAGCAACAGCGTCGGCTGGCGCCAGTGAGCCAGCAGATCCCCGGGGTCAGCCGCCGGAGGGTCCCCCGCCACCATCACGCCGCGTTCGTCCAGCAGCGACTGCACCGCCTGCCACAGGGCCTGGGTCTGTTGACGGTGGATGGCATACATCGGAAAAGTCATGCGTTCAGCCATATTCTCCTCCCGCCTGCGCCTGCTCGCCAAAGCCCGGATGGGCGTTCACCGCCACCGCCCGGCGGCTAAAATGGCGTCGCCACTCGCCGTACCCGCGCACCAGGAACCCCTGATTACGCTGCAGATACGCCGCCTGGCGATGCAGATACAGTTGACGTAAAGCGTACCAGGGGACCCCTGGCAGATCATGATGCACCGCATGGTAGTTGAGATTGAGGAACAGCACCCGCCAGGGGAGCCCGGCCTCGTTGATCACCGAGCGGGCCAGCGGGTCATCCGCGGCGCGGTGTTCGAGAAAAGAGCGTACTTTGGTCAGGGCCAGCGCCGGGTAGCTCACCGCCAGCACAAACCACAGCGGAGAAAAACCCTGCGCCGCCATCCAGGTCAGCAGACCCGTCAGCAGCAACAGATGCAGACTCCACATGGCGATAGCGCGGCGGTCGCCCTCGCGGAAAGCCCACAGCGCGCTGTTCAGGGTGTGAATAATATCCATCATCGGCGCCAGCAGCAGACGCCCCCAGAAGGTGTTGCGCAGGTGGATAAGGCGGCGCTGCCAGGCTGAGAAGCGCTGCCAGCTTTCCGCCGTTACGTAGTACGATTCGGGGTCATCCTCAGGGTGCGTCAGCAGATGGTTGCGATGGTGCGCCAGGTGGCTGTCGCGGTAGACGCCATAGGGATACCAGACCGCCAGCGGCAGCGTCCCCAACAGCTGGTTAAACCATGCCAGCCGGGTGGGATGCCCATGGATCAGCTCATGCTGTAAGGACATATACCAGGCGGTAAACCAGATCAACAGCAGCGTGGCCGGAAACAGTCCCAGCGTCCGCCAGCCCGCCACGCAGGCAAACCAGCCGCCGTAAACCGTCACAATCAGCAGCCAGGTCGGCAGCTCGCTGCGCCACAGCCAGCCGCGCGCCAGCTGGCGGATCAGGATGCGCTGTTGGTCATCCACATAGACAGCCGTCTTCTTTTCCGTCACTTCCGATACCTTGCCGTGTTGCCTCATTCCCACCGAAGATGTGAGATAACACGTTAAATAACAAAGTATTTAATTGACTTCGCTTTGCCAAAAAGCGCGTTTGTGTTCAACAGGGCAAAGAGAATACCGTCCATGGCGCAACAGGTTGGCGGTGTTTAAACAGGTCCATCGCCCGGCGGCGCTGCGCTTGCCGGGCCTACGGGATAACCCCTCCCCGGGCCATCCAGGCCGGTGCAGTCGCAGCGCCGCCGGACAAGAACAGCGGCGTCGCTTTTGTGCCGGGCGGCGGCTGCGCCTTGCCCGGCCTACGATGCGTGCTGCCTGTCGTTAATTTTTTTACCGCTGTTGCTGAAACTCGCTGTAGTCGGTCTCAACACCACTGATACTTTACCGCCAGGTCGAGAATACTAAAGGACACCAGCGCCTTACCCGCCTTCGCGCCGACGATACCGGCGGAGCGTCACAGAGGCTACTCCTCTTCCCGCTCCGCTGGCGTCCAGGTCGGCAGAGTCTGGAAGGTGTGCAATAGGCCTTCGGACCACGCCTTGCGAATGCGGTTGAAGTAGGGATCGCTGTCGGTGATGCGATGCTGCCCGGCACTGCTGAAGCTGCCGCTGCGGTAGAGCAGCGTATCCAGCGGCAGGCCGACGGACAGATTACTGCGCAGCGTCGAGTCAATGGAGATCAACGCGCAGCACATCGCCTGCTCCAGTGGCGTGTCGATGGTCAGCACCCGATCGATGATCGGTTTGCCGTATTTGCTTTCGCCAATCTGGAAATAAGGCGTGTCGCGGGTGGCTTCAATAAAGTTGCCCTCCGGATAAATATGGAACAGACGATGGGTTTCGCCGGCGATCTGGCCGCCAAGCAGCAGGTTGCAGTTGAAGTTGGTGTTACTGCAGGTCTGCTGGTTGCTGCTGTCGCGCTGGATCACCTCCAGCAGCGTTTTACCGATCAGCATCGCGGCGTCGTAGAGGGAAGTGACCTGCATCAGATTCGGCTCCTGCTGGGTACGGATGCGCGCGCTGAGCAGGCTTATCACGCTCTGGGTGGTGGCCAGATTGCCGGCGGATTGCAGCACCAGCACCCGTTCCCCCTCCTGATGGAAAACGTGCAGCTTTTTAAAAGTGGCAATATGGTCGACGCCCGCGTTGGTGCGGGAGTCGGAAGCAAACACCAGTCCATCCGCCAGGCACATGGCCACACAGTAGGTCATTGCGGTTATTCCCGTATTATTGCTGCTGCGCCTGCTGGCTGTGTTCGCGCACTTCAGCGTTAGTTAACATAATCTCCCCGCCGCCGCCCAGCCGGGTGCCCCGTACCGGGCAGGCGTCGAGATAATCCAGCCCGGTCGCCAGCCGTAAATGCTGATTCAGGCGACGGGTATTATTGGTGATATCAAACGACAGCCAGCGGCCGTCGAGCCAGACTTCCGCCCAGGCATGCATCGCCACATGCTGGGCGTTATCGCTGTAGACATAGCCGCTGACGTAGCGCGCCGGGATCTCCAGCGCGCGGCAGCAGGCGAGAAAAACATGGGTATGATCCTGGCACACCCCCTTCGCGCGGGCGAAGGCGTCGGCGGCGGAGTCCTGCACCTGGGTCGCGCCGGGGGAGTATGGCATTCTTAACAGCAGATCCGCCATCAGTTGATTCAGACTCTCTTCCGCCGCATCGGGACGATAGAGGCGCTGGGCAAACTCACGGATCGCCGTATCGGCGCGGGTTAGCGGCGTACAGCGCAGAAAAACCAGCGGCGACAGCAGCTCGGCCTCTTCATCACGCGTCTCCTCCCCTTCGTCGGCGATATCGACAATCCCGCTGGCGCGGATGGTGATCTCCTTGTGCGGGTTATCCAGCGTCAGCACATGCAGCACATTGCCCCAGCCGTCGGTAGTGGTCACCGCCGCGCCGTCCGGCAGGGTCAGCGTCCAGGCGGTGATCGTCTGCCGGGCGGTACTGCGCGGCGTCAGGCGCAGATACTGGGTGGAAAACTTCACTTCTTCATCGTAGCCATAGCGGGTGAGATGATCGATGACCAGTTTCATAAGGCCTCCAGATAGGTTTGTCTGATGCTGTCGGACAGCGCGTTAATTCTCGCCAGCAGCCCGTTAAGGGTGGTCTGCAGGTCCGCCTGCGCCAGGTCGTCACGGGTGCTGAAGCGCAGATCAACGTTAAGCTGATGGGCGAGGCGCAACGGCTGATAAGAACGATCGTTGGCAATCTTCTCCAGCTCGCCCACCAGGTCGGCAATGCTGGCGCGCAGCGAACGCGGAATATCGTTCCGCAGGATCAGCAGCTCCATCACCGTTTCGCGACTGACCGGCTGGCGGTAGAGGCTGTTGTAGGCTTCGCGGGCGCTGACCGCATTGAGCAGGGTATCCAGTCGGTAGTATTCCCGCACCGGATCCGGATCGTTGGTCAGCTGTTGATCCTTAATCAGCAGCAACTGGGTGGTGGCGAAGGCGCGCTCAATCAGGGTGCCGATACCGATAAAGCTCAGCGCGTCGTTGCGCAGCAGCGTGCCGATCACTGCCCCGCGAAACAGATGCACCCGCTCTTTCACCCACTCAAAAAAGCCGTCGCTCCCCAGCTCGCCCAGCCCCTGCTGGCGGAGGGTCCGCAGTTCAATGCGGGTGGCATTGATGCTCTCCCACACTTCGGCCGACAGACTGCCGCGCACCGCGTGCGCGTTGTTCCACGCCATCTCCACGCAGCTGTAAATACTGCAGGGGTTGTTGCCATCAAGGGCAAAAAAGTTGAGCAGATTGCTCATGGTAAAGCGGGCATGGCGCGCCTGAAACAACTCGTGGGTCATCGACAAATTCAGCGGCAGCGCCAGATCCCGCGACTGCTGGCTGTGACGGGGGATCATCGATAATTTCCAGGTCACGTCCAGCACCCGGGCGTAGCTCTCCGCCCGCTCGAGATAGCGGGCCATCCAGAACAGTTCACTCGCCGTACGACTTAGCATGATGCGTCATCCTCCATCACCCAGGTATCCTTGGTTCCGCCGCCCTGCGACGAGTTGACCACCAGCGACCCTTCGGTCAGCGCCACGCGGGTCAGGCCGCCGGGCACCAGCCGCATCTCCTGCCCGGACAGCACGTAGGGCCGTAAATCGATATGCCGCGGCGACAGCCCTTCCTCAACGAAGGTGGGGCAGGTCGACAGCGCGAGGGTGTCCTGGGCGATATAGTTGGCCGGATTGGCCAGCAGGCGCTGGCGGAAGGCCTCCCGCTCCTCTTTGGTGGAACGCGGGCCGACCAGCATGCCGTAGCCCCCGGCGCCATGGACCTCCTTGACCACCATCAGCTCGAGATTGCTCAGCACGTAGCGCAGGTCCTCCGCTTTCCGGCACTGCCAGGTGGGGATATTGCTGAGGATCGGTTGTTCGCCGAGGTAAAAGCGGATCATCTCCGGGACGTACGGATAGATCGATTTGTCGTCAGCCACCCCGGTGCCGATGGCGTTGGCCAGCACTACGCCGCCGGCGCGATAGACGGACAGCAGCCCCGGGACGCCGAGCATCGAATCGGCGCGGAAGGCCAGCGGGTCGAGCCAGGCGTCGTCGATGCGGCGATAAATCACATCCACCCGCCGCGGCCCCTCGGTGGTGCGCATATACACCGCGCCGTTTTTAATAAACAGATCGGCGCTCTCCACCAGCTCGACCCCCATCTGCTGCGCCAGGAAGCTGTGCTCGAAGTAGGCGCTGTTGAAGCGACCCGGGGTCATCACCACGACGCAGGGATCATCCACCAGCGAGCTTTCGCGCAGGGTCTGCAGGAGGTAGCTCGGGTAGCGCTCCACCGGCGCAATGTGATGCTGCTCGAACATCTCCGGATAGAGGCGCATCATCATCTTACGGTTTTCGAGCATGTAGGAGACGCCGGACGGCGTGCGCAGATTATCCTCCAGCACGTAGTACTGACCGTCGTTATTGCGCACCATATCGACGCCGGTGATATGGGCATAGGTGTTGTTTGGCAGGTTGATGCCCTGCATGCACGGCTGATACTGCTCGTTGGCCAGCACCTGCTCGGCCGGGATCAGCCCCGCGCGCAGGATATTCTGCTCATGATAGATGTCATAGAGGAAGGCGTTCAGCGCTTTCACCCGCTGGCGTATGCCGCGGTCAATGCGCTGCCACTCCCCGGCGGGTATGATCCGCGGCACGCTGTCAAACGGGATCAGCCGCTCGGTCCCCTCATCCTCGCCGTACACGTTAAAGGTGATGCCGATACGGTGAAAAAGCAGTTCCGCTTGCGCTTTTTTCTGCCGGATAGAGAATTGATCGGTGTTGCGAAACCATTGCCACCAGGCATTATAGTGCGGCCGCTGTTCACCCTGCGCGGTCAGCATCTCGTCATAATAATGCCCGTCAGGTAGCGTAATTTTAATCATGGCTATCCCCTCCGGTTGTACTCACTTTGTGGTAATCCCGCTAAGAGATAAGCATTAATTATGCCAGGTCCTCTGCCGCCGCGGCGTTGTGCAAATCGGTTCAGCCCCGCCGTCTGGTTGTGCAAAAAATCGCCAAAACAGCCGCCCGCGCCCGGCGGCGGCTGCACCGTCGTGAGGCAGGGCGACGTTTTTTGCGCCATCGTGGACGCCAGCGCCCTCAGCCAGGCGGCCCAGCCCGCGGCGGTCTCAGGAGACCTGGCAGGTAAATCCTCTGTTTTCGCGCAAAATGTTACCCCTGACACGCGCAGCGGCAGATATTCGTCTAAGGTTTTTGGATGGCCAAACGTCGTGGCCCGCAGTCGATAATGATAAGGAGAACTCCCCATGACGAGTACTGATGCACGTCGTCCCGCTGCTTTGCCCTGTTCCCTGCGCCTGGCGATCGGCGGCGCTCTGATCGCCCTGATGAGCCTGAACGCTCAGGCGGAAGACGGCAAAACCGCGCCGCCCCCCTCGCCGGATATTCTGCTGGGCCCGCTGTTCAATGATGTCCAGAGCGCGAAGCTGTTTGCCGATCAGAAAACCTTCGCCGACGCTATCCCTAACAGCGATCCGCTGATGATCCTTGCCGATTACCGGATGCAAAAAAACCAGGCCAGCTTCGACCTGCGCCACTTCGTCGAACTGAACTTCACGCTGCCGAAAGAGAACGACACCTATGTGCCGCCCAAAGGGCAAACTCTGCGACAACATATCGATGGCCTGTGGCCGGTCCTGACCCGCAGCACCGTCGAGGTGGAAAAATGGGACTCGCTGCTGCCGCTGCCTAAGCCCTACGTGGTGCCCGGAGGACGTTTCCGCGAAGTCTATTACTGGGACAGCTATTTCACCATGCTGGGTCTTGCCGAAAGCGGTCACTGGGATAAAGTCGAGGATATGGTCGCCAACTTCGCCGCAGAAATTGACGCCTGGGGCCATATCCCCAACGGCAACCGCACCTATTATCTCAGCCGTTCGCAGCCCCCCTTCTTCTCCTTTATGGTGAGCCTGCTGGCTATGCACGATGGCGACCAGGTGCTGAAAACCTACCAGCCGCAGCTGGAGAAAGAGTATCGCTACTGGATGGCCGGAGCGGACGCGCTGGCTCCCGGCAGCGCCGACAAACGGGCGGTGCGGATGGCGGACGGCGCGCTGCTCAACCGCTACTGGGACGATAACGACACCCCGCGTCCCGAGTCCTGGCTTGACGACGTCAAAACCGCCAAAAGCAACCCGAATCGTCCGGCAACCGAGATCTATCGCGACCTGCGCTCCGCCGCCGCCTCCGGCTGGGATTTCAGCTCCCGCTGGATGGACAATCCGCAGCAGCTCGCCACCATTCGCACCACCTCGATTGTCCCGGTCGATCTCAATGCCCTGATGTTCCATCTGGAGAAAACCCTCGCCCGCGCCAGCAAGGCATCCGGGGACAGCGCTGGCGCTACGCAGTACGATGCGCTGGCTAACGCCCGCCAGCAGGCCATCGAGAAATACCTGTGGAATGATAAAGAGGGATGGTACGCCGACTACGATCTGAAAACCCACAAGGTGCGCAATCAACTGACCGCGGCGGCGCTGTTCCCGCTGTACGTCAATGCCGCGTCACGCGAGCGGGCGACGAAAGTGGCCGCCGCCGCCGAGTCGCGCCTGCTTAAACCCGGCGGGCTGACCACCACCACCGTCAACAGCGGCCAGCAGTGGGACGCCCCCAACGGCTGGGCGCCGCTGCAGTGGGTGGCGGTCGAGGGGCTGCAAAACTATGGCCAGCAGAAGATCGCCATGGAGGTCACCTGGCGCTTCCTGACCAACGTGCAGCATACCTATGACAGTAAGCAAAAGCTGGTGGAGAAGTATGACGTGAGTTCGACCGGCACCGGCGGCGGCGGCGGGGAATATCCGCTGCAGGACGGCTTTGGCTGGACCAACGGCGTCACCCTGAAGATGTTGGATCTGATCTGCCCGCAGGAGAAACCCTGCGATGCGCTGCCCGCTACCCGTCCGGCGACAACCCCTTCACCGCAGGACAAACCTGTTGCGCTGCCCGCGGCTAACGACCCCGCCCCTGCGGAACCGCAAAAGACCGGCTCCTGACGCTTCGCCGCCCCTACCAAAATCGGTAGGGGGAAGCGGTCTCCCTGGTCACTACCGTCCCGCGCAGACCCATTCTGCGGCTCGCGGGAAACACTTCCCCACCCCCTCGCGTTGAACAGGTCACCTTTTCGCTTGATCGCACAAATACAAACAATAATAATTCGCATTACTTTTTAACGAATAATGACAGATTCGTTTTTCACGCGGCGGCGTACAGGAGTACCAGACCGCGTTGGTTCAGGATGATCTTATGAACGTGGCTATTTCTCGAAAACGCCCGGGGCTGCTGTATGCCCTTGCGGTCACACTCCCCTTCACCGCGCAAGCCGAAGAGACGGTGGTGGTCACTGCCACCCCGCCGGCGTCCGCCAGCGCGCCGACGGAGGGCTACAGCGCCAGCACCTCGCTCGGGGCGACGAAAACCGACCAGCCGTTAATCACTACCGCCCAGTCGGTGTCGGTGGTCACCCGCCAGCAGATGGCGGATCAGGGGGCGAATACCATCAGCCAGGCGCTGGAATATACCCCGGGGGTCTACTCCAGCTTCGGCGGCGGCGCCACCCGGTTCGACGCCATCTCCCTGCGCGGCTACCACGGCGGCGACGTCGATAACCTGTTCCTCGACGGCATGCGCCTGATGAGCGACGGCGGCAGCCATAACGTACTGCAAATCGACCCGTGGTTTATCGAACGCGTGGATGTGATCCGCGGCCCCTCCTCCGCGCTCTACGGGCAGAGCGTGCCGGGCGGCGTGGTCAACCTGACTTCCAAACGTCCGCAGTTCAGCCAGCAGGGCCACATCCGCCTGACCGGTGGCACGCAAAATACCAAAGGCGCGGCCTTCGATTACACCGACGCCATCAATGACCAGTGGGCATGGCGGCTGATCGGGATGACCCGCAGCAGCGACACGCAGTATGACCATACCCGCGAAGAGCGCTACGCGATTTCGCCTTCCCTGCTGTGGCAGCCGGACAGCGACACCTCGCTGCTGCTGCGCGCCTATCTGCAAAAAGATCCTTCCGGCGGCTACCACGGCTCTTTGCCGCTGGACGGCACCCGCTACGCGCACAATGGCCGTAAGCTCTCCCCCAGCACCAACGAAGGCGATCCGGGAGATGGCTATCAACGCCGCCAGCAGATCTACAGCTATGAGTTTGACCACCAGTTCACCGACGTCTGGTCGGTCTATTCCGCCGGGAGCTACACCCATACCAACGTCTCCCTCGATCAGGTCTACCAGGTCGGCTGGATAGATGACAGCGACATGCTGGCCCGGGGCTACAGCGGTTCGCGCGGTTCGCTGGACGGCTGGTCAACCGATAACCGCCTGCGCGCCGATTTCAATACAGGCGACCTGGCGCACACCCTGATCCTCGGCGCCGAATATCATCGCTTCCGTAACGACCTGTGGACCGGCGCCGGCGGCGCGGCGCCCCTTAACCCGTTTAGCGGCTATACCGCGCAGACCGGACATACCGTTACCTACAGCGACGACAATAATCGCCGCTATTACCAGACCGGGCTGTATCTGCAGGATGAGATGGTCTGGAACCGCTGGCATGTGGATGTTTCCGCCCGCTACGACCGCATCGTTTCCCAGCAGGTCAGCGATACCCAGGGGACCTCAAACCGCCGTTCAGACGACCATATCAGCGGCCGCGCCTCGCTGTTGTACGCCCTGGACAACGGTCTGTCGCCCTACCTGAGCTACAGCCAGGCGATCACTCCGGCGATGCTGCCGGGCGCGGACGGCAAACCGTTGAAACCGACCACCGCCGAACAGGTTGAAGCCGGCCTGAAGTTCCAGCCGCCGGGCAGCAGCGATCTCTATAGCATCGCGGTTTACGACCTGACGCAAAAGGATGTCGCCACTCGCGACCCGAACATCGCCACCGCCACCTATATTCCGGCGGGTAAGGTCCATTCCCAGGGCGTTGAGCTGGAAGCGCACCACCAGATCACCCCACAGCTGAGTACTATCGCCTCGTATACCTGGAATCGTCTGCGTTTCCAGGACACCAAAGACGGGACCGACAATAACACGCCGCAGCTGACCCCGGATCAGATGGCCTCCTTCTGGGCGCGCTATCAGTTCCCGGCGGGGATCTCCGTTGGCGCCGGCGTCCGCTACATCGGTAAACAGTGGGCGGATGATGCCAACACCGCGCGGCTGCCGTCGGTCACGCTGATGGACGCCATGATGCGGGCCGACCTCGGCGTCTGGTCGCCAACGCTGAAAGGCGCTTATGTGCAGGTTAACGCCAACAATATCGGCGACCGCGAGTATATTTCCGGCTGCTATGGCACCGGCAACTGTTACTGGGGAGCAGAGCGCAGCGTTATAGCCACCGTGGGCTACGATTTCTGAGGACGTGGCCTCCGGGAGACTACCGGAGGCCAAACGAGGGATTACATGGCGTCCAGCGCTTTCTGTAGTTTCCAGATATAGCGCGGCGCCTGCGGTGCCGGGTGTTTTTTCACCACATGCTCGAAGAACTCATCGGCGTCGAGATCGTTAATCTCCTCGATGGCGTCCTGGCGGTTCGAGGAGAAGGTACGCAGCAGCGCGCCAGCGCCGTTGGCATAGGAGACCACCACCGCATAGCGCATCACCTGCGGGTCTTTGATCCCCGCCAGCGGACCGTTCTCCAGAATGCTCAGATAGGCGGCCCCCATCGAGATATTACGTTCCGGGTTTTTCAGCTCACTGACCGACGGCTCGCCGCGCCACCCCATCCGCCGATAGACATCGCGTCCGGAGGTCGACGGCTTGAGCTGCATCAGCCCGACGGCGCCGGATTTACTCACCACCGCAGGATTACCGCCCGACTCGATGGCGATGATCGCCGTGATCAGCTGCGGATCCACGCCCCAGGCGGCGCCGGCTTTTTCACTGATCGGCATCCACTGCATCGCCCGCTTCACCGGGACCTCAGGGTTCCACGGCGGATTGGTGTAATCATGTTTCGAACTACAACCGGCCAGAAAAACGACTAAAATAAGCAACCATCTCAATTTCACACATCTATCCTTATCTACCCAAACGCCATCATGCTACAGAACGACGGCCGCGGTACGTCTCCCGCCTGCCGACAACCTGAAGGATGACGGGTGCGGACTGAAGTTAGCCACCTGGAGATGACAATCGCCATTCCAGGCGGCATCATAACCCTTTCATTCATAGCAAGGAATTATCATGTCTCAGTTTTATCTGGTCGCGCCATCCGGGTATTGCATCAACCAGCAGGCGGCAGCCCGCGGCGTCGAGCGTCTGCAGCAGGCCGGACACGAGGTGGCCCACCAGCAGGTCATTCCCCGCCGGCAGCAGCGTTTCGCCGGGACTGAACATGAACGGCTGGCCGATATTAACCAGCTGGCCCAGTTGCCCGGCCGCAACCGGATCGTCCTCGCCGTACGCGGCGGCTACGGCGCCAGTCGCCTGCTGCCGCATATCGACTGGCAGGGGCTGGTTGCCCGCCAGCAGCGCGACCCGCTGCTGATTTGCGGCCACAGCGATTTCACCGCTATCCAGTCGGGCCTGCTGGCCATGGGCAACGTCATCACCTTCAGCGGTCCAATGCTCGCCGGCAACTTCGGCGCGGAGACCCTCGACCCGTTTACCGAGCACCATTTCTGGCAGGCGCTACGCCAGCCGGAATTCACCCTCGAATGGCCGGGCGAAGGGCCGAACTGCCGGGTGGAAGGCACCCTGTGGGGGGGAAATCTGGCGATGCTGACCTCGCTTATCGGCACGCCGTGGCTGCCGGCGATCCGCGACGGCATCCTGGTGGTGGAGGATATCAATGAGCACCCGTTCCGCGTCGAGCGCATGCTGCTTCAGCTGTTGCACAGCGGCGTGCTGGCGGCGCAGAAAGCGGTGATCTTCGGCAGCTTCACCGGCAGCGCGCCGAACGACTATGACGCGGGATACGATTTGCCGCAGGTCTTTGATTATCTGCGCCAGCAGCTATCCCTGCCGCTGATTAGCGGACTGGAGTTTGGCCACGAGCAGCGCACGGTGACCCTGCCGCTGGGCGCCCGCGCGCGCCTGGTGAATCAGGCGGCGGCCACCACCCTGACGATCGGCGGCCATCCGGTGCTGACAGAATAAATTTCCCGAACGCATAGGCGGATCCCCTGCGAATTGTTAAAATAGTGTCACTTTTAGCCATTTTTTCACGCCAGTCAGGGAGTACGTGAACATTGGACGCCGCTGCGGTCATTAGTCTGTTTATTCTGGGTTCTGTTTTAGTAACCTGCAGTATCTTATTGAGCTCCTTTTCTTCGCGCCTTGGCATCCCGATTCTGGTCATCTTTCTGGCCATCGGGATGCTGGCAGGCATTGACGGCATCGGCGGCATCCCCTTCGACAATTACCCCTTCGCCTATATGGTGAGTAACCTGGCGCTGGCGGTGATCCTGCTGGACGGCGGGATGCGCACCCAGGCCAGCTCCTTTCGCGTCGCGCTGTGGCCCGCGCTGTCGCTGGCGACGGTTGGGGTGCTGATCACCTCGGCGCTGACCGGGATGATGGCGGCCTGGTTGTTCAAGCTGGATCTGATCGAAGGCCTGCTGATCGGCGCCATTGTCGGCTCCACCGACGCCGCGGCGGTCTTCTCGCTGCTCGGCGGCAAGGGGCTCAACGAGCGCGTCGGCTCGACGCTGGAGATAGAGTCAGGCAGTAACGACCCGATGGCGGTCTTCCTGACCATCACCCTGATCGAAATGATCCAGCAGCACCAAACCGGCCTCAGCTGGATGTTCGCCGTGCATATCATTCAGCAGTTCGGCCTCGGGATCGCCATCGGCCTCGGCGGCGGCTACCTGCTGCTGCAGATGATTAACCGCATCGTGCTGCCCGCCGGCCTCTATCCGCTGCTGGCGCTGAGCGGCGGGATCATGATTTTTGCCGTCACCACCTCCCTCGACGGCAGCGGTATCCTCGCCGTCTATCTCTGCGGCTTTCTGCTGGGCAACCGGCCGATCCGCAACCGGCACGGCATCCTGCAGAACTTCGACGGCCTGGCGTGGCTGGCGCAGATCGCCATGTTCCTGGTGCTGGGCCTGCTGGTGACGCCCTCCGACCTGCTGCCGATCGCTATCCCGGCGCTGCTGCTGTCGATGTGGATGATATTCATTGCCCGGCCCCTGTCGGTGTTTGCCGGCCTGCTGCCGTTTCGCGGCTTTAACCTGCGCGAACGGGTGTTTATCAGCTGGGTTGGCCTGCGCGGCGCGGTGCCCATTATTCTCGCGGTGTTCCCGATGATGGCCGGCCTGGACAACGCCCGCCTGTTCTTCAATGTCGCCTTCTTCGTGGTGCTGGTGTCGCTGCTGCTGCAGGGCACTTCGCTGTCGTGGGCGGCGAAAAAAGCCAAAGTGGTGGTGCCGCCCATCAGCTGGCCCATCTCCCGCGTCGGGCTGGATATTCACCCGGAAAACCCGTGGGAGCAGTTTGTCTACCAGCTGGGGGCCGATAAGTGGTGCATCGGCGCGGCGCTGCGCGACTTGCACATGCCACCGGAGACGCGGATTGCCGCGCTGTTTCGCAACAATGTCCTGCTGCACCCCACCGGCAGCACCCGCCTGCGGGAAGGCGATATCCTGTGCGTTATTGGTCGGGAGCACGACCTGCCGGCGCTCGGCAAAATGTTCAGCCAGTCGCCGCCGGTGGCGCTCGATCAGCGCTTTTTCGGCGACTTCATTCTTGATGCTGAGGCCCGCTTCGCCGATGTGGCGCAAATCTACGGTCTCGACGGCGGTGAGGAGTTCCGCGAGCATCAGCAGTCGCTCGGGGAAGTGGTGCAGCAGCTGCTGGGCGCCGCGCCGGTGGTGGGCGACCAGGTGGAGTTCGCCGGGATGGTGTGGACGGTAGCTGAAAAAGAGAACGATCACGTGCTGAAGGTTGGGGTGCGGGTCGCGGAAGACGAGGCGGAGTGATCCGCCCCGGAATAGGTTACAGGGTCACAACTGGCACCCGCGGCGCCAGGGCGCACATCAGCTCATAGCCGACGGTGCCGCTGCTGGCCGCCACGTCGTCGATTTTAATCTCTTTGCCCCACAGCTCGACCGGCGCGCCGATCCCGGCCTGCGGGCAGGGCGTTAAATCGACCGCCAGCATATCCATCGATACGCGTCCCACGGTGGTGGTGCGTACGCCATCCACCAGCACCGGCGTGCCGCTCGGCGCCACCCGCGGATAGCCATCGGCATAGCCGCAGGCGACGATGCCGATCCGCTGCTCCTGGGTGGTGCGGTACAGGCCGCCATAGCCAATCGCCTCGCCGGGGCGCAGGTTCTGCACGCCGATGATTTCGCTGCGCAGCGTCATGACCGGCTTCAGCCCGGTGTTGGCGATGTCCTGCCACTGCCCGGAAGGCGACGCGCCATACAGCACGATGCCTGGACGAACCCAGTCAAAATGCGCTTCCGGATGCCAGAGGGTCGCCGCCGAGTTGGCCAGCGAGCGCGGGCAATCCAGCCCCTCCGCCGCCTGTTCGATACGGCGCATCGGCTCGACAATTCCCTGCGGGTTCTCCGCCTCCGCGAAGTGCGACATCAGCGTCATCTCGCCGACGTTGCTTATCGCCCGCAGCTGCTGCCAGACGGTGTGGACCCGCTCAGGCATAAAGCCCAACCGGTTCATGCCGCTGTTCACCTTGAGATAGATATCCAGCGGCGCGCGCAGCTTCGCCTGCTGCAGGGCCTTAATCTGCCAGTTGCTGTGGACGCTGGTGGTTAAACGATATTGATCCAGCACCGCCAGCTCATCGGCATGGAAGAAGCCCTCCAGCAGCAGGATCGGGCCTTTCCAGCCCTGCTCGCGCAGCAGGATCGCCTCTTCCAGGTTGAGCAAGGCGAAACCATCCGCCGCGCTTAACGCACTCCATACGCGCGCCACGCCGTGGCCGTAGGCGTTGGCCTTGACCACCGCCCACAGGCGCGACCCGGGGGCCGCGCGACGCACTATCTGTAAATTCTGCCGCAAGGCCAGCAGGTCGATGCTGGCCACTACCGGACGGGTCATGCAAGCTCCTTAGTTGTGTGCGCCGTGCAGGTGCTGCGGGCGCGCCGGGGTAAAACCGGGGCTGTAGCGGGCAACCGCCAGATCGTCGTAAGGGATCGCCGGCGTGCGGCCGGAGATCAGATCGCTGATAAGCTGCCCGGAGCCGCAGGCCATGGTCCAGCCAAGCGTGCCGTGGCCGGTGTTGAGCCACAGATTTTTATACGCTGTGCGGCCGACCACCGGCGTGCCGTCCGGCGTCATCGGCCGCAGGCCCGTCCAGAACGTCGCCTGCTCCACGTGGCCGCCGCGCGGGAACAGATCGCGCACCACCATCTCCAGGGTTTCGCGACGCGGCTGCAGCAGCGCTTTGTTAAAACCGACGATCTCCGCCATGCCGCCGACCCGAATGCGCTGATCGAAGCGGGTGATGGCGATTTTGTAAGTCTCATCAAGGATAGTTGAAACCGGCGCGCCGTCCTCCTGAGCGATCGGAATAGTCAATGAGTAGCCTTTCAGCGGGTAGACCGGTATATCCACCAGCCCTTTAAGCATCGCCGTCGAGTAGGAGCCGAAGGCCATCACATAGGCGTCGCCCTTGATAATCTCATCGCCGCATTTCACCCCGGCAATGCGATCGCCCTCGTGCAGCAGCGCATCCACTGCGGTGTTGAAGCGGAAGGTCACGCCGGCCTGTTCCGCCATTGCCGCCAAACGGGTGGTAAACAGCTGGCAGTCGCCGGTTTCATCATTTGGCAGACGCAGGCCGCCGGTCAGTTTGTGGCTGACCTCCGCCAGCGCCGGCTCCACTTCCGCCAACCGCTTCGCTTCCAGCAGCTGATACGGCACGCCGGCGTCCTCCAGCACCGCGATGTCGCGGGTGGCATTTTCATACTGTTTGGCGGTACGGAACAGCTGCAGCGTCCCGCCCTGGCGCCCTTCATACTGAATGCCGGTGGTGTCGCGCAGCGCCTTCAGGCAGTCGCGGCTGTACTCCGCCAGGCGCACCATACGGCCTTTGTTCTCCATATAGTGGCGGGTGTCGCAGTTGCGCAGCATCTGCCACATCCACTTCAACTGGAACGAGGTGCCGTCAAGACCGATCGCCAGCGGCGCATGGCGCTGAAACATCCATTTGATCGCCTTCAGCGGCACCCCCGGCGCCGCCCAGGGCGCCGCATAGCCGGGAGAAATCTGCCCGGCGTTGGCCGCGCTGGTCTCCTCTGCCGGACCGGGCTGACGGTCGATGACCGTCACGTCATGACCCGCCTGACTCAAATACCACGCGCTGGCTACCCCAACCACCCCACTTCCCAGTATGACGACACGCATAGCGACTCCGTAACAGTTAAAGAACAATCATCTAATTACAAATTGATAACTCAGTTGAAAATATTATTCAACATACGCTTTATTTATGGTGACTTAACTCACAGCAAACCGCACCAGACCTGCGCTGTGAGATTTACGATCTCATGCTGCGCTTTATTTTTACCCAGCATTAAATTCTGCAAACAAGGCAAAAAAACGGCTTTGAGATGGGGAAATCGCGAAGAAAAGCGATTGGCGTACAGCACAGTTTGCTGCACCGTGTTCTATGCTTGTTTAGAGGTTTTCCGTTCAGAGAAAGCCAACAACAACGAGGGCGCGCTAATGGCTACGATTGACTCCATGAACAGGGACACCACCCGTTTAAGCGATGGACCCGACTGGACGTTCGAGTTACTGGAAACCTACCTGGCCGAAGTGGACCGGGTCGCCAAGCTCTATCGTCTTGACACCTACCCGCACCAGATCGAAGTCATTACTTCCGAGCAGATGATGGACGCCTACTCCAGCGTCGGCATGCCCATCAACTATCCGCACTGGTCGTTTGGCAAAAAATTTATTGAGACCGAGCAGGCCTATAAGCACGGTCAGCAGGGTCTGGCGTATGAGATAGTCATCAACTCCAACCCCTGTATCGCCTACCTGATGGAGGAAAACACCATCACCATGCAGGCGCTGGTGATGGCCCATGCCTGCTACGGGCATAACTCGTTTTTTAAAAATAACTATCTGTTTCGCAGCTGGACCGACGCCAGCTCGATCATCGACTATCTGATCTTTGCCCGTAAGTACATCACCGAGTGCGAAGAGCGCTATGGCGTCGACGAAGTAGAGAAACTGCTCGACTCCTGCCACGCGCTGATGAACTACGGCGTCGATCGCTATAAACGTCCGCAAAAAATCTCTCTGCAGGAGGAGAAAGCGCGGCAGAAAAGCCGGGAAGAGTATCTGCAAAGCCAGGTGAATATGCTGTGGCGCACCCTACCGAAGCGCGAAGAGGAAAAAGCGATTGAATCGGCTCGTCGCTACCCTTCCGAACCGCAGGAGAACCTGCTGTACTTTATGGAGAAGAACGCCCCGCTGCTCGAACCGTGGCAGCGCGAGATCCTGCGCATCGTGCGTAAAGTCAGCCAGTATTTCTACCCGCAGAAACAGACCCAGGTGATGAACGAGGGGTGGGCCACCTTCTGGCACTACACCATCCTCAACCATCTCTACGATGAAGGGAAAGTGACTGAGCGCTTTATGCTGGAGTTTCTCCACAGCCATACCAACGTGGTGTTCCAGCCGCCGTACAACAGTCCGTGGTACAGCGGGATTAACCCCTACGCGCTGGGCTTCGCCATGTTCCAGGACATCAAGCGCATCTGTCAGTCGCCCACGGAAGAGGATAAGTACTGGTTCCCCGATATCGCCGGTTCTGACTGGCTGGAAACGCTGCATTTCGCCATGCGCGACTTTAAGGATGAAAGCTTTATCAGTCAGTTCCTGTCGCCGAAGATCATGCGCGATTTCCGCTTCTTTACCGTGCTCGACGACGATCACAACAATTATCTGGAGATCTCGGCGATTCACAACGAAGAGGGTTATCGCGAGATCCGCAATAAGCTCTCCGCGCAGTATAACCTCAGCAATCTTGAGCCGAACATCCAGGTGTGGAACGTTGACCTGCGCGGCGACCGATCGCTGACCTTGCGCTATGTGCCGCACAACCGCGTCCCGCTGGACAAAGGCCGGCGCGAAGTGCTGAAGCATGTGCATCGTCTGTGGGGGTTCGATGTGCTGCTGGAGCAGCAGAACGCCGACGGCAGCATTGAGCTGTTGGACCGCTGCCCGGCGCGGCCGAACGCGCTATAGCATTGCGGGGCGAGTAAAATAACAAAGGGGGCCATTGGCCCCCTTGTTCTGTTTATCGATCGCGAAAAGCCTGCTTAACGCATATTCATGGCTAAATCACCGGGCAGCGATTTCTGCATCCGGTGCCAGATCTCGCCGCTGTCATGGCCGTAGCGACGAACCAGCTCGTAAACCTGGTCATGCAGACCGGCCTCACACACTTTCGCCAGCTGATGATAGAAACCGAGCGCCAGGCTGCGCGCTTCCGGGCTGGAGAAATAGTGGCGGCCGATGCGGGTATACAACCCCTTCATGCCGTTGAGGATCAGACCGTAGATCGGGTTGCCGGAGGCAAACGCCAGACCACGGAAAATATTATAATCAAGCTCGGCGAAGGCGTCGGCGTGATCCTCCACCTCCCGGGCGCTGTCCAGGACCGCCAGCGCTTTATCCGGATGCTGGCGAAACGCGGTGCGGATAAAAATCGTGGAAATGTTGGTGCGCACGGAGAGCAGATTATCAATCAGCTGCGGTACGCTGTCGTGATCGAGGCGCGCCAGCGTTTCGAGGATATTCAGGCCGGAGGTTTCCCAAAAGTTATTCACTTTAGTGGGCTTACCATGCTGAATGGTCAGCCAGCCGTCACGGGCCAGACGCTGCAATACTTCGCGCAGGGTTGTGCGGGTGACACCGATCAGCTCAGAAAGCTCGCGTTCAGCGGGGAGAATCGATCCGGGAGGGAAGCGGTTATTCCAGATACTCTCAATGATGTACTCTTCCGCGAAACCCGCAGGGCTCTGCGCCTTAATGACCATAGTAAGATTTCCATTACACAGCGTTACAATTGCACTCATCATACCAGAGCCGCTATAGCGCAGATAGCATGGCAAGTGAATTAAAAAGGGATCGCCGTTTCATTTTCCGCTTTTACTTTGCGCTTTTCCTTATCTTGACAAACCGCCAGCGCGGCGCGAAGAAAGTTGCTTCTCATTTTGCTCAACTGGTACTCTTGCCAATCGTTATGCACAAAACCATGCACTCATTGACGGGGAAGGATTCTGTCGTGGAAATTTCTTATGGCCGCGCGCTGTGGCGCAATTTTCTTGGCCAGTCGCCGGACTGGTACAAGCTGGCATTAATCATTTTCTTAATCGTAAATCCGCTGGTGTTCGCCGTGGCGCCGTTTGTCGCCGGCTGGCTGCTGGTGGTCGAGTTTATCTTTACCCTCGCCATGGCGCTGAAGTGCTATCCGCTGCTGCCGGGTGGTCTGCTGGCTATCGAGGCGCTGCTGATCGGCATGACCAGCCCGGCGCACGTGCGGGAAGAGATCGCCGGCAATCTGGAGGTGCTGCTCCTGCTGATGTTCATGGTGGCGGGTATCTACTTTATGAAACAGCTTTTGCTGTTCGTGTTTACGCGCCTGCTGCTGGGGATCCGCAGCAAAATGCTGCTATCGCTGGCCTTCTGCCTGGCGGCCGCCTTCCTCTCGGCCTTTCTCGATGCGCTGACGGTGGTGGCGGTAGTGATCAGCGTCGCCGTCGGGTTCTACGGCATCTATCACCGCGTCGCCTCGGCGCGCCCGGACGATAGCGACCTGCTCGATGACAGCCATATCGAGCAGCACTACCGTGAGGTGCTGGAGCAGTTCCGCGGCTTTCTGCGCAGCCTGATGATGCACGCCGGCGTCGGGACCGCGCTCGGCGGCGTCATGACCATGGTCGGCGAGCCGCAAAACCTGATTATCGCCAAAGCCGCGGGCTGGCATTTTGGCGAGTTCTTTCTTCGCATGGCGCCCGTGACCCTGCCGGTGATGGTCTGCGGTCTGTTAACCTGTCTGCTGGTCGAAAAGTATCGCCTGTTTGGCTACGGCGAACCGCTACCGCCGACGGTGCGCAAGGTGCTGCAGGAGTTTGACGATCGCAGCCGCGCCCAGCGCAGCCGTCAGGAGCGACTGCGGCTGATTGCCCAGGCGCTCATTGGCGTTTGGCTGATCGTGGCCCTGGCTTTTCACCTGGCTGAGGTCGGCCTGATTGGCCTGTCGGTGATCATCCTCGCCACCACCTTTACCGGCGTTACCGATGAGCACGCCATTGGCAAGGCATTCACCGAGGCGCTGCCCTTTACCGCGCTGCTGACGGTCTTCTTCTCCATCGTCGCGGTTATCATCGATCAGCAGCTGTTCACGCCGGTCATCGAGTTTGTCCTGCAGGCCTCGCCGCACGCGCAGCTGTCGCTGTTTTATCTGTTCAACGGCCTGCTGTCGTCCATTTCGGATAACGTGTTTGTCGGCACGGTCTACATCAACGAAGCGAAAGCGGCGCTCGAACATGGCGCCATCAGCCTGCCCCAGTTTGAGATGCTGGCGGTAGCGATCAACACCGGCACCAACCTGCCCTCGGTGGCCACCCCGAACGGCCAGGCGGCGTTTCTCTTCCTGCTGACTTCCGCCCTGGCACCGCTTATTAGGCTCTCCTATGGCCGTATGGTGTGGATGGCGCTGCCCTACACCATCGTACTGACGCTGGTCGGCCTGTTATGCGTCGAGTTCACCCTGATGCCAGTCACCGACTGGCTGCTGGCGCACGGCTGGCTGGTGACGCCCACCCTGCCCTGAGTCAGTTTTTGCCCGGGTTCGCCCGGGCGCATCAATAACCCGTTACGGAATATTTTCCGCCGCGCCTCTGGCGTCGGTTCGGTTTTCGTTTACACTGCCATGATTTAGCATCTTCCAGGGAAATGATTATGTTGCAATATTTAAACCAGTGCTCAAGAGGACGCGGTGCCTGGCTCCTGATGGCGTTGACCGCTTTTATTCTCGAACTTGTCGCGCTGTGGTTCCAGCACGTGATGCTGCTGCAGCCGTGTGTCATGTGTATTTACGAACGCTGCGCGCTGTTCGGCATCATGGGCGCGGGACTGGTGGGCGCTATCGCCCCCAAAACGCCGCTGCGCTATGTCGCCATGGCAATCTGGTTGTACAGCGCGATACGCGGACTACAGCTGGCGTGGGAGCATACGATGATCCAGCTGCACCCTTCACCGTTCCAGACCTGCGATTTCGCCGCCCGCTTCCCAACCTGGCTGCCGCTGGATAAATGGCTGCCGCAGGTTTTCGTTGCGTCCGGAGACTGTTCAGTACGTCAGTGGCAGTTCCTGTCGCTGGAGATGCCGCAATGGCTGGTGGGGATTTTCGCCGCCTATCTGCTGGTCGCTATTCTGGTGATCGTTGCTCAGCCTTTCAAAGCGAAAAAACGCGATCTGTTTGGTCGTTAAGCCGCGGCAAGTACAGCCCACAATGAAACGCCCTGCGGGGCGTTTTTTTTATGCCTCCTGCGCATAGCTGAATCGTTTCATGTCTATGATTGACCACAGCCACCAAAAGTCGCATATTAAATACATCTTTTAAAACCCCACAGGAGCTCACATGTCATCTTTACTGATCCCCGCAGACTGGAAAGTTAAACGCTCCACCTCATTCTTTACCAAAGAGAATGTCCCTGCCGCCCTGCTGAGCCACCATAACACCGCGGCTGGCGTCTTCGGCCAGCTGTGCGTCATGGAGGGAACGGTGACCTATTACGGTTTTGCCAATGAACAGGCGACGGAGCCGGAGAAAAAAGTTGTGATTCATGCCGGGCAGTTTGCTACCAGTCCGCCGCAGTACTGGCACCGCGTCGAACTCAGTGACGACGCCCGCTTCAATATTCACTTCTGGGTGGCAGAAGAAACCGACGGTGAAAACGGGCTGTTCCACGCGAAGAAAGCGTGACGGCGCTTAGCGCGCCCTGTCAGGCAGATTAAGGATATGGTCCTGCCAGTCGACCACCGTGGACTCAGGCACTGCAATATGGCGAACGGAGATGCGTTCGCCGTGCATCGCCGCTTTTGAGCCAGTCAGCAGCGGGTGCCAGGCCGGCAGAGGCTTGCCTTCCGCCAGCAGGCGATAGGCACAGGTCGGCGGCAGCCATTCGAAGGTCGGCAGATTTTCGCGGGTAAGCTTGATGCAGTCCGGCTCATACTCAAAGCGACGCGCGTAGTTACGACACTGGCAGGTTTTGATATTGAGCTGACGACAGGCGACGTTGGTGAAGTAGATCTCGTCAGTGTCTTCATCCATCAGCTTGTGCAGGCAGCACTGGCCGCAGCCGTCACACAGCGATTCCCACTCCGCGTCGCTCATGTCATCCAGTGTTTTTTGTTGCCAGAAAGGTTGTTCGCTCATCGGAGTGTCCGTCGTTGCCAGTTAAGGGTGCACCTTATAACCAGTCTGGCACGCCGATGCAAGTTTTGCCGCCCCAAAAGGCGGCAAATAGCGCTTACAGCACGCGGGTAGTGAGCGCCAGGCCGTTAAAGCCGACCTCCAGCTCGTCACCGCTGTGCAGCGGCCCCACGCCTTCCGGGGTGCCGGTGAGGATCACATCCCCGGCTTTGAGGGTAAAGAAGCGCGACATATAGGCGATCAGCGGCACAATCTTATGGATCATGTCGGCAGTGGTGCCCTGCTGGCGCACTTCGCCATTAATCTTCAGGCTTAACGACGTATTCTGCGGGTCGCCGTGGAACTCAGCGGCCGGGATAAAGCCGGAGATCGGACAGGCGTTATCGAAGCCTTTGGCCTTCTCCCAGGGTTGTCCCGCTTTTTTCATTTTCGCCTGCAGGTCGCGCAGCGTGAGATCCAGCGCGACGCCATAGCCGGTAATCCCTTTCAGCACATGCTCTTCCGTCGCCTGACGCAGCGTGCTGCCGATAAGCACCGCCAGCTCGACTTCGTGATGCACCGAGCCCAGCCCCTCAGGGAGCACCAACGGCTGACGAAGATCGCACAGCGCAGTCTCAGGTTTAATAAACAGCACCGGCTCTTCCGGCGTCGCACTGCCCATTTCCTTGATGTGTTTCGCATAATTACTGCCGACGCACACTACTTTGCTTACTGGATAATCCAGAAGCGCACCCTGCCAGTTATGATGTTGGTACATTATTTTCCCTCGTGGGTTAATCGGATTGTTTCCCCTGTTCCGCCAGGTGTTTCTTTAGTAGATTTTCAGACGGCGGAGGCAGTTGCAGGTAATAGCCCTGTTCGCTTAACGCCTGTTTCACTTTTTCCAGATCGGCGTTAACCAGTTTTTTGCGCCCATCCAGCGGCAGCAGCATCGCCATTTGCGGCGTGCCAAAGCTGCGCATTAGCTCGTCAGGAACGCGCGAGAAATCGTCCTTTTTTTCGACGTATAAATAGGTTTGTTCACGTTTAGTACTTCGATAGATCACACAAAACATAGTTTTACTCGGAATTAGACCCGTGGTCACTTGCCTCAATATATGAGTGACTATAACATGCCTTTTAGTCTTCGGAATATCACCGCACTTCGGCGGTTGATAAACAGCAAATTGAGTAAGGCCAGGATGTCAAATACGCCAATCGAACTTAAAGGCAGTAGCTTCACGTTATCTGTCGTTCATTTGCACGATGCAAATCCCGAGGTTATTCGTCAGGCGTTAGAAGACAAAATCGCCCAGGCTCCCGCTTTTTTACGTCATGCTCCGGTGGTGGTGAATATCGCCAGCATCGAGGAGGAGGTGGAATGGCGCGCCATCAACGAGGCTATCGCCGCGACCGGTTTACGTATTATGGGCGTTAGCGGATGCAAAATTCCGCGCCTGAAAACCGAAATCGACCGCGCCGGCATCCCGTTATTAACCGAAGGGAAAGAAAAAGCCTCTCGTCCGGCACCGTCCGACCCCACCCCGCCGCCGCCAGTTGCTAGTCAGATCACAAAAACGCGTTTGATTGATCAGCCGGTACGTTCCGGTCAGCGCATTTATGCGCCACACTGTGATCTTATTGTTACAAATCATGTGAGTGCCGGTGCGGAACTTATCGCTGACGGAAATATCCATGTATATGGCATGATGCGAGGACGCGCGCTGGCAGGCGCCGGTGGCGACAGAGACGCCCAGATATTTTGTACCCACCTTGCGGCGGAGCTGGTCTCCATCGCCGGGGAATATTGGCTGAGCGATAACATCCCGGCCGAATTTTATGGCAAAGCGGCGCGCCTGCGTTTAGGTGAAAGCGCTTTGGCAATTCAACCGTTAAATTAATCCCTTTTTAACAAGGAATTTCTATGGCACGCATTATTGTTGTGACTTCGGGTAAAGGGGGCGTTGGCAAGACCACCTCCAGCGCGGCCATCGCTACAGGTTTGGCCCAGAAGGGAAAGAAAACCGTCGTTATCGACTTCGACATCGGCCTGCGTAACCTCGACCTGATTATGGGCTGCGAACGTCGCGTCGTTTATGATTTCGTCAACGTCATTCAGGGCGATGCCACACTGAACCAGGCGCTGATTAAAGATAAGCGCACGGAAAATCTCTACATTCTCCCGGCTTCCCAGACCCGGGATAAAGACGCTCTGACTCGCGAAGGCGTCGACAAGGTTCTCGAAGAACTGAAGAAAATGGAATTCGATTTCATCGTCTGTGATTCCCCGGCAGGCATTGAAACCGGTGCGCTGATGGCGCTTTACTTTGCTGATGAAGCCATCATCACCACTAACCCGGAAGTCTCCTCCGTTCGCGACTCCGACCGTATCCTTGGCATTCTCGCCTCTAAATCCCGCCGCGCGGAAAATGGCGAAGAGCCAATCAAAGAGCATCTGCTGCTGACCCGCTACAATCCAGGCCGCGTTAATAAAGGCGATATGCTGAGCATGGAAGACGTGCTGGAAATTCTGCGCATCAACCTGGTAGGCGTGATCCCGGAAGACCAGTCAGTCCTGCGCGCATCCAACCAGGGTGAGCCGGTGATCCTCGATGCCGCCTCGGACGCAGGCAAAGCCTATGCCGATACCGTTGAACGTCTGCTCGGAGAAGAACGCCCTTTCCGCTTCATTGAAGAAGAGAAGAAAGGATTCCTCAAACGCCTGTTCGGAGGATAAATTATGGCTTTACTCGACTTTTTTCTCTCGCGAAAAAAGAACACGGCTAATATTGCGAAAGAACGCCTGCAAATCATCGTCGCCGAGCGCCGCCGCGGAGACGCGGAGCCGCATTACCTGCCGCAGTTACGCAAAGATATCCTGGAAGTGATCTGTAAATACGTACAGATCGACCCGGAGATGGTCAGCGTGCAGCTGGAGCAGCGGGACGGGGATATATCCATTCTTGAGCTGAACGTGACCCTACCCGAAACGGAAGAGTCGAAATCCTGACCTGTCGCGCTATCGCGAAAAAAAACCGGCTACGCCACGCGCCGCCGGTTTTTTAATGGTCTGAACCTGGCCGCGAACTAGCGCGGATAGTCGTTTAACAGCCTCTTCAGCCGCTCGGCCATTAGCTCCCCGCGCCAACCGGAAATCAGCTCAGGTTCACCGGCTTGCGTTTTCAGCTGCCAGTGCCAGTTCAGCAGCTGGTTGATCTGCCGACGCGACGCCAGCAGCTCCGCGCTTACGCCCTTCTCCGTGCTCACTTCCTGCACCAGCGCTTTAATATCTTTAAAGGCTTTGCGGTAGCCCGGCATGTCGATCAGGTTCTGCAGCGGCGCTGGCAGGGCCGACTCCGGCAGCGCCTGCGCTTTTTCGACCAGGCTAATCAGCGTTTTGCCGTGGAAGCGAATTTCGCTACCGGACAACCCGAGGCTGTCGAGCTCGCCCAGGCTGGTGGGCATATAGCGCGCCACGCTCCACAGATGCTCTTCCCGCACCACAAAGTTTACCGCCAGGTCGCGCTCGCGCGCTTTGCGCAGGCGCCACTCCGCCAACAGCTGCAGACAACCCAGCTGGCGGGTACGCAGCTGCCAGGCGTTGCCGATATCGCGCCAGGCCTCGGCCGGGTCGACCACCTCCTGACGACGCTGCTGCATCACGCGGCACTCGTCGAGCGCCGCCGGCAGCCAGCCAGCGCGATCGGTCTCCGCCATTAACTGGCTGGCGATCGGCAGCAGATACCAGACGTCGGCCGCGGCATATTCACACTGACGCTCAGTCAGCGGGCGCGCCAGCCAGTCGGTGCGGGATTCGCTTTTATCCAGCGCTACCCCGGAATACTCTTCCACCATCGAGGCGAAGCCCCAGGACATTGGGCGGCCGCAGAAGGCCGCCAGGATCTGGGTGTCAATCAGCGGCTGCGGCATCAGGTTAAATGCATTAAGGAAGACTTCTAAATCTTCGCTGCCGGCATGCAGGTATTTAGTCACATCCTGGTTGAGCAGCAGGTCGCGCATCGGCGCCCAGTCGTTAATCGTCAAGGGATCGATCAGAGAGACCTGCTGGCCGTCGAACAGCTGCAGCAGGCCCAGCTGCGGGTAATAGGTGCGGGTGCGGACAAATTCCGTATCCAGAGCGACGGCGGAGGCCGTGCTTGCCGCTTCGCAGACAGCGCGCAGGCCATCGTCGGTGGTGATCATCTGATAGTTCAAAGCATACTCTCTTAACTTGCGCCCATAAAAAACGCCGGCGTAGCCGGCGTCAGGCGACTCATTCGTTACTTAGCCTTTATTGTCCACTTTAGCGCGCGCTTCGTCACGCAGTTCTCGCCGCAAAATTTTCCCGACGTTGGATTTCGGCAGTTCATCACGGAATTCCACCAGCTTCGGCACCTTGTATCCGGTCAAATGGCGACGGCAGAACGTAATCAGCGCCTCTTCGGTTAACGCAGCATCTTTCTTGACTACGAAAATCTTCACCGCTTCGCCGCTGCTGCCGGACGGCACGCCGATGGCCGCCACTTCCAGCACCCCGCTATGCTGCATGACCACATCTTCGATTTCGTTCGGATAGACGTTAAAACCCGACACTAGGATCATATCTTTTTTGCGATCGACGATGCGCAGGAACCCCTCTTCATCCATCACCGCGATATCCCCGGTGTGCAGCCAGCCGTCTTTGATAATCTCATCCGTCGCGTCAGGGCGCTGCCAGTAGCCCAGCATCACCTGCGGCCCTTTAATACAGAGCTCGCCCGGCTGACCCGGCGCCACTTCGTTATCATCATCATCCACCAGTTTGGCTTCGGTGGAGGGCACCGGCAGGCCAATGCTGCCGCTGTGGTAGTCAATATCGTGCGGGTTAACGCTGACCAGCGGGGAACACTCTGTCAGGCCGTAGCCCTCCAGCAGATATTGCCCGGTCAGTTTTACCCAGCGCTCGGCCACCGCCTGCTGCACCGGCATCCCACCGCCGGCGGACAAATGCAGCGAGGAGAAATCAAGCTGCTGGAACTCTTTGTTGTTCAGCAAGGCGTTGAACAGGGTATTGACCCCGGTCATGGCGGTAAAAGGATACTTCGCCAGCTCCTTCACCAGCCCGGGGATATCGCGTGGGTTGGTGATCAGCAAATTTTGCCCGCCCAGTTCGATAAACAGCAGGCAGTTCATGGTCAGGGCGAAAATGTGATACAGCGGCAGCGCGGTCACCACGAACTCTTTGCCGCGATGCAGCAGCGGGCCGTAGGTGGCATTGACCTGCTCGAGGTTAGCCAGCATATTGCGGTGGGTTAGCATCGCGCCTTTGGCCACGCCGGTGGTGCCCCCGGTGTACTGCAGAAACGCCAGATCTTCCGCAACGATCTCCGGCTTGACGTACTGCATGCGATAGCCGTGCTGCAACGCGCTGCGAAACGAGATGGCGTCCGGCAGGTGGTACTTCGGCACCAGGCGCTTAATGTACTTGACTACAAAGTTCACCAGCGTACCTTTGGCGGTGGAAAGCTGGTCGCCCATGCGCGTCAGGATCACATGCTGGACCTGAGTTTTCGCCACCACTTTTTCCAGGGTATGGGCAAAGTTGGAGACTATGACGATCGCCGCCGCGCCGCTGTCGTTGAGCTGATGCTCCAGTTCGCGCGGGGTATATAAGGGGTTGACGTTAACCACGATCATCCCGGCGCGCAGGATGCCAAACAGAGCCACCGGATACTGCAGCAGGTTAGGCATCATCAGGGCCACGCGATCGCCCTTCTGTAACCCCAACCCCTCCTGAAGATAAGCGGCGAAGGCGCGACTACGCTCCTCCAGCTTACGGTAGGTCATCACTTCACCCATATTGATAAACGCCGGTTGGTCGGCGTAACGGGTGGTGGCATGTTCAAACAGTTCAACCAGGGATTGATAGCGGTCAGGATTTATCTCCGCCGGAACATCTGCGGGATAACGGTTTAGCCAAACCTTTTTCACTGCATCACCTCTGAAATAGTTATTCGTCGTCATCACAGCCCCTGGATAATACATTTTGTTAACATTATATTAACTCAGCGTACCAGTTTATTAATTAGGCAATGAGCAGGTTGCGAAGCGCGTCACTATTTTTTTTCTTATTCGACTGAAAACAAAGAAACAGCGGACCGGCCGCTGTTTCTTTGAACTAACATAAACAACAAAATCATTCGGTTACAACGTTTCTCACCTCAGCAGGGCCGGGATTGTACCAGCCCCAGCCGCCATAGCCGTAGCCCCAGGGACGCGGACCCAGCATCCACGGGTCGATAGGTTGCGGAGGCATCACCACCTGCTGCACTACGTTCCAGCGCTTGTAGCCGGTGGCGTTCATCAGCATAAATTTATACGGCGTGCTGCCCACCTTGCCGTCAACCACCCCGGCGATCGGTCCGACCACGGTCACTAGTTGACCGCGGAAATCCACCGGATCGAGGAAGCCATTGACGTCAGCAAAAATCCTTCCGCGGGACGGCTCGCCCAGCACTGGCCGCGCACCGCTGTCCAGCGGTACGGTGGCGATTTCTAAGCGGGTTTTCCCCTGCTGGTTTTGCACATTGACCACCTTACCGCCAAAGCGCGCTTCCTGGCCAACGTACAGCTGCGGGGCGTTCATCACCCGCACTAAATCCTGCTGCGGCGTCGGGCTGGTGCCTTTGATGGCATCCGGCACCGATACGCAGCCGCTTAGCGCAACGGCAACCGCTGCGGCTAACAGCCAGCGAACGCCCTGTTTTTGACCCGCCATGATGCGACTCCTTTTCTCAGTCTTCTTGTTACTGAGATTCACTCGCGGCCTGGAAGTTTCTTCCACGCCACCTCGTTTCGCAAATAAACCGGCTCCGCTTTCTCCACGGCCACGGTTTTCCCCGCCGCCAGCAGGTAACAGGCTAACGGCAGCATATCCTCCGCCGCCGGCAATTCAATTTCGCCGCTGCTTAAGGTCAGTCCGCTCGCTTTCGCCAGATCCGGCCACGCCTGCCATCCGGTGCCGACGGTGGCCCATTCGCCGGAAAGCTGTGCCAGTCGTTCGGCTACCGCGTCCGGTTTGAGCACCGCTTCCGTCTCTTCGCCATGCCAGACGCCCTGCTCGTCGCGCTGGTACTCGGCCCAGTAGACTTCGCCCATACGCGCATCAATGGCCGCCAGCACACGGGTGGCGCCGGTTTTGCGCCAGGCGCCCTGCGCCATGGTGGCCAGCGTGGAAACGCCAATCATTGGCAGTTCGGCGCCCAGCGCCAGCCCCTGGGCGATACCGATGCCGATGCGCACGCCGGTAAAGCTGCCCGGACCGCGGCCAAAGGCCAGCGCGTCCAGCTCGCTCAGCGTGGTGCCGCTCTCGGTGAGGACCTCCTGCACCAGCGGCAGGATACGTTGGGTATGTTCGCGGGGACAAATTTCGAAATGAGCACTAAGGGTGCCATCATTCCACAGAGCCGCGGAGCAGGCCTCTGTGGCGGTATCGATAGCCAAAATTCGCATGGGTGGTCACGCTCTCGTTACATAGTTCAGGCCTTCAGGCAGCCTGCTTTCCGGCAAACGGCCAACCCGCCGCCATGCCGCCCGAAGTCTATTGGGAACCGCTAATTAACAAAATGGCGCGCAGCTTAACACATTTTAGTGCGGATTACCTTGCCGGCGGTACGGCGAGAAAGCGCACCGCCCGACGGATATCGCGGGTTCGCGGCGCCGGCGGCAGACTGGCCAGGAACACCGCGCCGTAGGGGCGCATCACCAGCCGGTTGTCGCAGATCACCAGCACCCCGCGATCGTCGATATCGCGGATCAGGCGACCCACCCCCTGCTTGAGGGTGATCACCGCATCCGGGAGCTGCACTTCATCGAAGGGATCGCCGCCGCGCAGCCGGCAATCTTCCATCCGCGCTTTTAGCAGCGGATCGTCCGGCGAGGTGAACGGTAGCTTATCGATAATCACCAGCGACAGCGCGTCGCCGCGCACATCGACTCCCTCCCAGAAGCTGCTGGTAGCCACCAGCAGCGCGTTGCCGGCGCTGACGAACTGCTGCAGCAGCTGGCCTTTACTGGTCTCGCCCTGCAGCAGCACCGGTAGCGTCATGGTGGCGCGGAACTGCTCCGCCAGATCGCGCATCATGGCGTGCGAGGTGCACAACATAAAGCAGCGACCATCGTTGGCCTCGATCAGCGGCTTGAGCATCGCCGCCAGGTGTCGCGCTGCGCCGGGCTGGTTCGGCAGGGGTAGGTTGCGCGGCACGCAGAGCAGCGCCTGGTGCTGATAGTCAAAAGGACTCGGCAGCAGCAGAGTCTGCGCCTCGTCGATCCCCAGCCGGGCGGTAAAGTGATGCAGATCGTCGTTCACCGACAGCGTCGCCGAGGTAAAGATCCAACTCCCCGACTTCTGCGCCATCACCTCTTTAAACTTCTCGGCCACGGTCAGCGGCGTCAGCGCGAGAGTAAAGTGGCGCGAGGTACACTCATACCAGTAGCTGTAGCCCGGCTGGTTGATCTCTTTCAACCGCTTCAGGCGCCCGCGATAGAGGGTGGCGCGCTCAAAAGCGGCGTCGAGCAGCGCCGAGCGACCCAGCGAAAGTTTGGCGACGTCATAGCATAGCTCGAGCGCGTCATCGAGCAGCAGCAGCGCTCGCTGAATGTGGCTGTCCGCCAGCAGCTCGCGCAGATTGCCGCGGTAGCCCGGGTCTCCCAGCTGCAGGCGGAAATCCTGCGCGCTTTGCGCCAGGCGGTCGGCGCATTTTTGCAGCTGCTGAGTGTCTTTCAGTTCGGTGCGGTAGGCAATGGTGATGTCTTTCGCCAGGTCCAGCAGCTGGCGGCTGGAGAGCGACTGGCCAAAGTACTGACTAGCGATATCCGGCAGCTGATGGGCTTCATCGAAGATCATCACTTCCGCCTCGGGGATCAGCTCGGCAAAGCCGCTCTCTTTGACCACCATATCGGCCAGAAACAGGTGATGGTTGACCACCACCACGTCGGCGTCCATCGCTTTTTTACGCGCCTTCACCACGAAGCAATCTTTATACAGTGGGCAGTCGCTACCGAGACAGTTATCGTTGGTGCTGGTGACCAGCGGCCAGGCCTGAGAGTCTTCCGCGACGCTGGCGCAGGTGCTGATATCGCCATCCTGAGTTTGATTCGACCAGGAGCGCAGGAGGATCACATCGCTGAGGGTTTGCACCGGCAGATCGCCGCCCGCCAGCGCCTGCTGCTCAAGACGTTCGAGACACAGGTAGTTGGAGCGCCCTTTGAGCAGCGCCAGTTTCCCGGTGAATTTGAGCGCTTTGGCGACGGTGGGCAGATCGCGGCTGTAAAGCTGATCCTGCAGCGCTTTCGAGCCGGTGGAGATAATCACCTTTTTTTTCGCCCGCAGCGCAGGCGCCAGGTAAGCGTAGGTTTTACCGGTTCCGGTCCCCGCTTCCACCACCAGCGGCCGGGAGGCCTCAATCGCTTCGCTGACCGCCACCGCCATCTGGCGCTGCGGCTCGCGCGGTTTAAATCCCGGTATGGCTTTGGCTAGCTGGCCGTCTGCTGCAAAATCGTCGATCACATTGCCCCCTGGTTATTTGGACAGTGATTATGTCAGGGAGGACGGCGTTTCGCCAGTCCGGGTAGTGACGCGAGCGGCACATTATGGCAGTCTTGCCGCAGCCGAATGGAATGCTTAAAGAGGAAAAGCAATGACAATTACGCGTATTGATGCCGAAGCCCGTTGGTCAGACGTGGTGATCCACAACCAGACCCTGTACTACACCGGCGTGCCGGCAAATCTCGATGCCGACGCTTTCGAGCAGACCGCCAATACCCTGGCGCAGATTGACGCGGTGCTGGAAAAACAGGGCAGCGACAAGTCGCGTATTCTTGACGCCACCATCTTCCTCGCCGATAAAAGCGACTTTGCGGCGATGAATAAAGCCTGGGACGCGTGGGTGGTGGCTGGTCACGCCCCGGTACGCTGCACGGTGGAAGCGACGCTGATGAACCCGCAGTATAAAGTTGAGATCAAAATTATCGCCGCGGTGTAATTACTCGTCCTCATCCTCATCTTCAAAGCGCGCAACGATCTGCTCGCCGGTATGCGTTGCGCGCAGCTCTTCCGCCACCAGGGCAATCGCCTGGCCGCTGCTTATCCCCTGAGCCATTAGCTCATGGATACGTTCGACCGCTTTTTGCTGTTGCTCGTGGCTCAGCGAAGGTAAACCTGCAAACATCTTTTACTCCTGCTACATTGTGGGGCGTAATTATTTCACGCCGTCCCCAACTACGCCAGAGGGGCGGCAACGTTCAGGATCGAGAAAGATGTTGTCCCCCGCGATTATTACCCTGCCCTGGCGCCCGGATGCGGCCGAACACTATTTTGCGCCGTTAAGCGCCCTGCCCTGGGCGATGCTGCTGCATTCCGGCTTTGCCGACCATCCGCATAACCGCTTTGATATTCTGGTGGCTGCCCCGCGCGCCACGCTGCTGACGCGCGGTGAACAGACGTGGGTCGACGACGGCGAAACCGTTGTTGTCTCAGCGGAAGATCCGCTGCAGCTCCTGCAGCAGCAGTTGGATCGTCAGCCGTTCACGCCGCAACCCCATGACGATCTGCCGTTTCTCGGCGGCGCGCTGGGATTATTCGGTTACGACCTGGGCCGTCGCTTTGAGCGTCTCCCTTCGCACGCGCAGGCCGATATCGCGCTGGCGGATATGGCGGTGGGGATCTATGACTGGGCGCTTATCGTCGACCACCAGCGCCAACAGATATCGCTGCTCAGCTATGACGACCCGCAGCAGCGTCTACAGTGGCTGGAGGCGCAAACGCCGACGCCGGGTGAAACCTTCGCCCTGACCTCTGCCTGGCAGTCAAATATGAGCCGCCAGCAGTACGGCGAAAAATTTCGCCAGGTACAGGCCTATCTGCACAGCGGCGACTGCTATCAGGTCAACCTCGCCCAGCGTTTTCAGGCCAGCTACGTCGGTGATGAATGGCAGGCCTTCCGCCAGCTGAACGCCGTCAACCGCGCCCCCTTTAGCGCCTTTATTCGCCTCGATGAAGGGGCGATTTTAAGCCTGTCGCCGGAGCGCTTTATCCAGCTGCGCCAGGGGGAGATCCAGACGCGGCCGATAAAAGGCACCCTGCCGCGGCTCGATTCGCCGCTGGCAGATGCGCAGCAGGCTGAGAAGCTGGCGAATTCGCCGAAAGATCGCGCCGAGAATTTAATGATTGTCGACCTGATGCGCAACGACATCGGCCGCGTCGCCGTCCCGGGCAGCGTGCGGGTCCCCGAGCTGTTCGTGGTGGAGCCGTTCCCGGCGGTCCATCATCTGGTCAGCACCATCACCGCCCGCCTGCCAATGACGCTGCACGCCAGCGACCTGCTGCGCGCCGCCTTTCCCGGCGGCTCGATCACCGGCGCGCCGAAAGTGCGGGCGATGGAGATTATCGATGAACTGGAGCCCCAGCGTCGCAACGCCTGGTGTGGGAGCATTGGCTACCTGAGCTATTGCGGCAATATGGATACCAGCATCACCATTCGCACCCTGACGGCATGGCAGGGACAGCTGTACTGCTCCGCCGGCGGCGGAATTGTGGCGGATAGCGAGGAAGCGGCGGAATATCAGGAAACTTTTGATAAAGTTAATCGTATCCTGCAGCAACTGGAGAACTAGACCATGGCGGATCGCGCCCTTAATCTGGATGATTTTCTGTCCCGCTTTCAGCTTCTGCGCCCGCAGCCTTCGCGCCATGCGCTCAATCAGCGGCAGGCGGCGGTGCTGGTGCCGATCGTGCGCCGGCCGCAGCCCGGCCTGCTGCTGACCCAGCGTTCGCCGCTGCTGCGCAAGCACGCCGGCCAGGTCGCCTTTCCCGGCGGCGCAGTAGATAATACCGACGCGACGCTTATCGCCGCCGCCCTGCGCGAAGCTCAGGAAGAGGTGGCGATCCCGCCGGAGGCGGTCGAGGTGATCGGCGTCCTGCCGCCGGTGGACAGCGTCACCGGCTTTCAGGTGACGCCGGTGGTGGGCATTATTCCCCCGGATCTGCACTATCACGCCAGCCAGGACGAAGTTTCCGCGGTATTTGAAATGCCGCTCGCCGAAGCCCTGCGCCTTGGGCGCTACCATCCGCTCGATATCCACCGCCGGGGCAACGACCACCGCGTCTGGCTCTCCTGGTACCAGCATTATTTTGTCTGGGGAATGACCGCCGGGATCATTCGCGAGCTGGCGCTGCAAATTGGCGCACGTCCTTAGCTATACTGATAATGAGAGGGCGCTCTCATTATTAGTAAAATCGCGGTTAGCCATTAGTTTAATTCATGTGAATAGTTGAACTGACAGGGCGCTTCCCTCTTACACTATGCGCAGTTATTACATCGTTACCGCACCCGCGGTAACCCTGTCAGGAGTATTATCGTGATTAGTCTATTCGACATGTTCAAGGTGGGGATTGGTCCCTCATCTTCCCACACTGTTGGCCCGATGAAGGCCGGAAAACAGTTCGTCGATGACCTGGTCGAAAAAGGATTGCTTAATGCAGTGACTCGTGTGGCGGTTGACGTCTACGGTTCACTGTCATTAACCGGCAAAGGCCACCATACGGACATCGCCATTATCATGGGACTGGCGGGCAATCAGCCCGATACGGTCGATATTGACGCGATCCCGGCTTTTATCCGTGACGTCGAAGCGCGCGGTCGTCTGCTGCTGGCCAACGGCCAGCATGAGGTCGACTTCCCGGCGGATGACGGCATGCGTTTTCGCAGCGACAACCTGCCGCTGCACGAAAACGGCATGACCATTCACGCCTGGGCCGGCGAGAAAGAGATCTACTGCAAGACCTACTACTCGATCGGCGGCGGCTTTATTGTCGACGAAGAGCACTTCGGTAAGGAAAACGCCAACGAACTGCAGGTGCCCTACCCATTTAAATCGGCGCAGGAAATGCTGGCCTACTGCAAAGAGACTGGCCTGTCGCTCTCCGGGATGGTGATGCAGAACGAGCTGGCTCTGCACAGCAAAAAAGAGATCGAGGATTATTTCGCCAACGTTTGGCAGACCATGCGCGCCTGTATCGACCGCGGGATGAACACCGAGGGCGTGCTGCCTGGCCCGCTGCGCGTACCGCGTCGCGCCTCGGCGCTGCGTCGTCTGCTGGTGGCCAGCGATAAGCTCTCCAGCGATCCAATGAACGTTGTTGACTGGGTCAATATGTTCGCGCTGGCGGTCAATGAAGAGAACGCCGCCGGCGGTCGCGTGGTAACCGCGCCGACCAACGGCGCCTGCGGCATCGTTCCGGCGGTACTCGCCTATTACGATCACTTTATCGAGTCCGTCAGCCCGGAGATTTATATTCGCTACTTTATGGCCTGCGGGGCGATCGGCGCGCTGTACAAGATGAATGCGTCCATTTCCGGCGCGGAAGTCGGCTGTCAGGGCGAGGTGGGCGTCGCCTGCTCGATGGCGGCGGCGGGCCTGGCTGAACTGCTCGGCGCCAGCCCGGAACAGGTTTGCGTGGCAGCGGAGATCGGCATGGAACACAACCTCGGCCTGACCTGTGATCCGGTCGCCGGCCAGGTGCAGGTGCCATGCATTGAACGTAACGCCATCGCCTCCGTCAAGGCGATCAACGCCGCGCGAATGGCGATGCGCCGCACCAGCGAACCGCGCGTCTCGCTCGATAAGGTGATCGAGACCATGTATGAAACCGGTAAAGACATGAACGCCAAGTACCGCGAAACCTCGCGCGGCGGCCTGGCGATTAAAGTTCAGTGTGACTAAACTTTTCGTGCCCCTCTGCGCCCGCAAAGCGCGCAGGGGGTTAACCCTGGTGACTGAAATCTCCCTGATGCGCCTTCAACGGCGCATTTTCTTTTTTCTATACCTGGCGATATTCTGCCACTACACTTGCTCTATCAAATAAGCCACGCTTAACCACTCGTCCTGTCGACAGGGTGTCGCACATGCAGACTGCACAAAAAGTCATTACTGCCTATCGTCACAAACGCATTATTGTCTGCCTGCTGGTAGCCCTGGCGACCCTGGGCGCCACATTAGCCATCCGATTTATTTCGCAGCGCAGCGTAAATGAAGATTATATTCGCACGGCCGCCAGCCAACGGGTGGCGGCGCTCAATGACATCTTGCGCCCGCTAAGCGCGCAGCGAGCCACCCTGCTCCCTCTGGTGGGCAAACCCTGCCCTGATATCCATCTGACGCTGCGCAAAATGGCGGCCTCGTTGCAAACCATTCGTTCCGTCGCCCTCGTCACGTCAGGTATCGTTTACTGTTCCAGTATTTTTGGCCCGCGACAGGCAGACTTACATCGCCTGCAGCCCGCGCTTCCTGCGCCCCGCCCTCTGCTGCTCTTCTCGAACGACAGCTCCTTGCTCAAAGGCTCGCCGGTACTGATCCAATGGTATCCAGCCGCGGAGAGCGGCCTGGACGGCGTGATGCTGGTGGTGAATATTGAGCTGCTGGGAACCTTAATTCTTAATGAAAAATCGGCCCTGATCAGCGACGTCAGCCTGCAGGTTGGCGATCGTTATTTTAGCAGCCGCCATGGGCTTCTCGAAAAAGCGCATGTCCCGCAGGGCACGGTGATTTATCGCCAGCGCTCTACGGAGTTTCCGTTTACTGTCAATATTAACGGCCCTGGCGCCTCGGCGATTGCGCTTGAGGAGCTGCCCGGCGAGCTGCCGCTGGCGCTGATTTTTAGCCTGCTAATGACCGGCATCGCCTGGCTGGCCACCGCCGGCAGAATGAGTTTCTCGCGGGAAATAAGCCTTGGCATTTCGGCCCGGGAGTTTGCCCTCTGGTGCCAGCCGCTGCAGGATGCGCGCAGCGGCCTCTGCTGCGGGGTGGAGATCCTGCTGCGCTGGAATAATCCCCGCCGTGGGACGATTTCGCCGGAGGTATTTATCCCCATCGCCGAAGGCAATAATCTGATCATCCCTCTCACCCGCTATGTGATTGCCGAAACCGCTCGCCGCCTGGACGCTTTTCCTCGCGACCGCCATTTTCACATCGCGATCAATGTCGCCGCGCGCCATTTCGCTAACGGACTCCTGCTGCGCGACCTGCACAATTACTGGTTCAGCGTGGATCCGGTGCAGCAGCTGGTGGTCGAGCTAACCGAACGCGATGTCCTGCAGGATGGCGACCAGCATATGGCCGAACATCTGCACTTTAAGGGCGTACAGCTGGCGATCGATGATTTTGGTACCGGCAATACTTCGCTCTCATGGCTGGAAAAGCTGCGCCCGGATGTTTTGAAGATCGACCGCTCGTTCACCAGCTCGGTCGGCATAGATAGCGTGAACGCGACGGTGACAGATATTATTATCGCCCTCGCCAACCGCCTGCATATTGTTACCGTTGCCGAAGGGGTGGAGACGCTGGAGCAGGAAAACTACCTGCGTAGCCACGGCGTCGATGTGCTGCAGGGGTTTTATTATGCGCGGCCGATGCCGGTGGAGGCGTTCCCGGCGTGGCTGGCCAGCAGGGAGGAGAGTGAGGGTGAGAGCGAGACGACAGAATAACTCGCCGGCCGCAGCGGCCGGCGAGCCTGGCGATTACTCTTCTTCGTCGCTCGGCGGACGAGTGACCACCGCGCGCACCAGATCCACCCGGTAATCATTCGCTTCCACTACGGTAAAATGCAGCGGCGGAAGCGACACGACGTCGCCAATGCGCGGGATATGACCATTGGCGGAGATCACCAGCCCGGCAACGGTGGCAATATCCTCATCGTCATTGATCAGTGGATCCAGCCCCAGCGCCTGCTGCAGCGCATGCAGGTCGGTCGACCCCTTAATAAGCCAGCCATCGCCATCGATGACAATCTCTGGCGTCTCATCAGCGTCCGGGAATTCACCGGCAATGGCTTCAAGGACGTCCAGCGGCGTGACCAGCCCCTGCACCACGCCAAATTCATTAGTTACGATGACGAAGCTGCCGCGCGCCCGACGCAGGACCCCGAGCAGATTGATCGGGTCCAGCGTTTCCGGAACGACAATTGCCGGGGAGGCAGAAGCCAGCGCCGCGACGTTTTCCCCCGACTCCAGGGCCACCAGCATCTCTTTCGCCCGCACGATACCAATGATTTCATCCAGCTCTCCGCGGCAGACCGGGAAGAGGCTGTGCGGCGACGACAGCAGCTGACGACGAATTTCATCTTCACTCTGCTCAGCGTCGACCCAGCTGATTTCTCCGCGCGGGGTCATGATGCTGCGCAGGGAGCGCTGGGCCAGGGTCAGCACGCCGTTAATCATGTAGCGCTCTTCTTCCGCAAAGGCGCCCTCAGGAACGGGCACCGCGGCTGGACTGTCTGCGTCATGGCTGACGGAGGCCTGTTTGCGGCCGCCCATCAGGCGCAGGATGGCATCCGCGGTCCGAGCGCGCAGCGGCAGCGTCGACTGGTGGCGAACAAAGTTACGGCGCGCCACCTGGTTAAAGAACTCGATAATGATCGAGAAACCGATCGCCGCGTACAGATACCCTTTTGGAATATGGAAGCCAAACCCTTCCGCCACCAGGCTAAGGCCAATCATCAACAGGAAGCTCAGACAGAGCACGACCACCGTCGGGTGCTGGTTGACAAAGCGCGTCAACGGCTTGGAGGCCAGCAGCATCAAGATCATCGCGATCACCACCGCCGCCATCATCACCGGCAGATGGTTAACCATCCCGACCGCCGTGATCACGGCGTCCAGGGAGAAGACGGCATCCAGCACCACTATCTGCAATACTACTACCCAGAAACTGGCATAGCCTTTACCGTGACCGGCATCGTGCTGGCGGTTTTCCAGCCGTTCATGCAGCTCGGTTGTCGCCTTAAACAACAAGAAGATCCCGCCGAGCAGCATGATGAGATCGCGCCCGGAAAAGGAGAAATCGGCGATGGTAATCAGTGGTTTCGTCAGCGTCACCATCCAGGAGATGACCGACAGCAGCCCCAGGCGCATCACCAGCGCCAGTGACAGGCCGATCAGACGCGCTTTATCGCGCTGCTTCGGCGGCAGTTTGTCCGCCAGGATGGCAATAAACACCAGGTTGTCGATACCGAGCACAATTTCCAGAACGATAAGCGTCAACAGGCCGGCCCAGATTGAGGGATCCATTAACAATTCCATGTACGACTCCGGTTTGCGGCAAGGTCAGTCATCGCCATGCCATGCAGGGGCGCGACACCAGGTGCTGAAAGAAATGCGGGATACGTAGAGGTGGCAATCAGATGCCAGAAAGTGAAAAGACGTCGATGACGGTCCATACTGCGGGCTATGCCCTATACTCCTGAGTAATTAAACGGAAGTTAAACATAGCAAAATATAGATCGAAATTGGAAATAATTTACCTGAATTTGCAATAACTAAGGCTATTTTTTGCGCTGCAAAATTATTCGCAGACGATACGTGATTAACGGATCTTCATCACATTAATTATTTTTTCACTGTCTAAAATAATTCGCGGTAGTAACTATTTTCTATCTTACACCCTAACTGAATCGATTTTGTCCTCAAGAGTGATTCAGGATGTATCAAAGCAGATGATGCATTCACGATAATAAAGGAGGTAGCAAGTGACGATTGCTATTGTAATAGGCACACATGGTTGGGCTGCAGAACAGCTGCTGAAAACAGCAGAAATGCTGTTGGGCGAGCAGGAAAACGTTGGCTGGATCGATTTCGTTCCGGGTGAAAATGCCGAAACGTTGATCGAGAAATACAACGCCCAGTTGGCAAAACTGGATACCAGTAAAGGCGTGCTATTTCTCGTCGATACATGGGGAGGCAGCCCTTTCAACGCTGCGAGCCGCATTGTCGTCGATAAAGAGCATTACGAAGTTATCGCCGGCGTCAATATCCCGATGCTGGTGGAAACCTTCATGGCCCGCGACGACGATCCTTCCTTTGATGAACTGGTCGCCTTAGCGGTTGAAACCGGCAGCGAAGGCGTGAAAGCGCTTAAAGCCAAACCGGTGGAAAAAGCGGCCCCTGCGCCCGCGCCTGCCGCAGCGCCAAAAGCCGCCGCACCGGCCAAACCCATGGGCCCGAACGACTACATGGTAATTGGCCTTGCGCGTATAGACGACCGTCTGATCCATGGTCAGGTCGCCACCCGCTGGACCAAAGAGACCAACGTTACCCGCATCATCGTTGTCAGTGATGAAGTGGCCGCGGATACCGTGCGTAAAACTCTGCTGACCCAGGTTGCGCCGCCGGGCGTCACCGCTCACGTGGTGGATGTGGCCAAAATGATCCGCGTCTACAACAACCCCAAGTATGCCGGACAGCGCGTTATGCTGCTGTTTACTAACCCGACCGACGTTGAACGTATCGTCGAGGGCGGCGTGAAAATCACCAGCGTCAACATCGGCGGTATGGCGTTCCGCCAGGGTAAAACCCAGGTTAACAACGCGATTTCAGTCGATGCCAAAGATATTGAGGCGTTTAAAAAGCTGAACGCCCGCGGTATCGAGCTGGAGGCACGTAAAGTGTCCACCGACCCGAAACTGAAAATGATGGATCTGATCGCTAAGGTTGATAAATAACCCGGCGGATCGCGCCCCAGTTTTCACTTTAAGACTTAATCAACAGGAGAAGTACAATGGAGATTACCCTTCTTCAGATTGTGCTGGTGTTCATCGTCGCGTGTATTGCGGGTATGGAGTCGGTACTTGATGAATTTCAGTTCCACCGTCCCCTGATCGCCTGTACGCTGATCGGCGCCGTTCTCGGCGATATGAAAACCGGTATTATCATCGGCGGTACGCTGGAGATGATAGCCCTGGGCTGGATGAACATCGGTGCGGCGGTAGCCCCTGATGCCGCGCTGGCGTCCATTATTTCCACCGTCCTGGTTATTGCCGGCCATCAGAGTATCGGCGCCGGTATCGCGCTGGCTATCCCGCTGGCGGCGGCAGGCCAGGTGCTGACCATCATCGTGCGCACCATCACCGTGGCCTTCCAGCACGCGGCGGATAAAGCGGCGGAGAATGGCAACCTGACTGCCCTGTCGTGGCTGCACGTCTCGTCCCTGTTCCTGCAGGCGATGCGTATCGCTATCCCGGCCGTTATCGTGGCGATTTCCGTCGGCACCAGCGAAGTTCAGGGCCTGCTGAATGCTATCCCGGAAGTGGTCACCAGCGGTCTGAACATCGCCGGCGGTATGATCGTGGTTGTCGGTTATGCAATGGTCATCAACATGATGCGCGCAGGCTATCTGATGCCGTTCTTCTACCTCGGCTTCGTCACCGCCGCCTTCACCAACTTCAACCTGGTGGCCCTGGGTGTGATTGGTGCGGTCATGGCAATCCTCTACATCCAGCTGAGCCCGAAATATAACCGCGTCGCCGGTGCGCCGGCTCAGGCGGCTGGTAACAACGATCTCGATAACGAACTGGACTAACAGGTGAGCGAAATGGTTGATATGACTAAAAATACCACCGAGAAAAAACTCACACAGAGTGATATTCGTGGCGTGTTCATTCGTTCTAACCTGTTCCAGGGTTCATGGAACTTCGAACGTATGCAGGCGCTGGGGTTCTGCTTCTCTATGGTTCCGGCGATTCGTCGTCTGTACCCGGAGAACAACGATGCGCGTAAGCAGGCGATTAAGCGTCACCTTGAGTTTTTCAACACCCACCCTTACGTTGCCGCTCCGGTACTGGGCGTAACCCTGGCGATGGAAGAGCAGCGCGCCAATGGCGCAGAGATTGACGATGGCGCTATCAACGGCATCAAAGTCGGTCTGATGGGACCGCTGGCCGGCGTTGGCGACCCGATCTTCTGGGGTACCGTGCGTCCGGTGTTTGCAGCCTTAGGCGCCGGGATCGCGATGAGCGGTAGCCTGCTCGGTCCTCTGCTGTTCTTTATCCTGTTCAACGCGGTGCGTCTGCTGACCCGTTACTACGGTGTCGCCTATGGTTATCGCAAAGGCGTGGATATCGTTAAAGATATGGGCGGCGGCTTCCTGCAGAAACTGACTGAGGGGGCGTCAATCCTCGGCCTGTTTGTCATGGGGGCGCTGGTTAACAAGTGGACGCATGTGAACATTCCGATGGTGGTGTCAAAAATCACCGGCTCTGACGGACAGGTTCACGTCACCACGGTGCAGACTATCCTTGATCAGCTGATGCCTGGTCTGGTGCCGCTGCTGTTGACCTTCGCCTGTATGTGGCTGCTGCGTAAGAAAGTTAACCCGCTGTGGATCATCGTTGGCTTCTTCGTCATCGGTATCGCCGGCTACGCGGTCGGCCTGCTGGGTCTGTAATTTCCAGGCTGTACGCCGGGGGCTTGCCCCCGGCTTTTTTTTATCAGGAGAAACGCAAAGCAATGACCTTCACGGACCTGGTGATCATCCTGTTTATCCTTGCGCTACTGGCCTACGCGATATATGACCAGTTTATTATGCCGAGGCGAAACGGCCCGGTACTGCTGGCCATCCCCCTGCTTCGCCGCAGTCGCGTTGACGGCATGATCTTTGTCGGCCTCACCGCCATTCTGATCTATAACAACATCACCCAGCACGGCACGGCGATCACCACCTGGCTATTATCTGCGCTGGCGCTGATGGGGCTCTATTTATTCTGGATCCGTACGCCGAAAATCATTTTTAAACCGCGCGGCTTTTTCTTCGCCAACGTGTGGATAGAATATCAGCGGATTAAAGAGATGAATTTATCCGAGGACGGTGTGCTGGTGATGCAATTAGAGCAACGGCGGCTGCTGATACGCGTACGAAATATCGACGATCTGGAGAAGATATACAAACTTCTCATTACAACTCAATGACTTAAAAATATAGCCAGCGCTATATTATTCCCGTTAGCAGCGGAGAAATATTATAGCCACGGCTATATTTCCCGCCTAACCTTATCTTTTTTATTAACTATTTTTTCACTTATAAATTTAAATGAAAATCGTTATCATTTGATTATTAAAATAGCCCTCTTCTGTTATTGTTTTATATTCTAAAAATATGTTAAGGTTGCGCCCGTCGTTGGGGAGTAGCCGATTTCCTGCCCGCCAGGAAATGTACGTGTCAACATACTCGTTGCAAAACGTGGCACGTACGGGTTGAAGAGATTCAATCAGGCGAGACCATAGATACATCACTGCTGTACGTATTGCTCAGCCATTGAGCGGCTCCGCGTATGTTTACTGGGGGCAGCGATGTGTCATATGGATTATCCCCGGTCAGGACACGCACATGAATTTATCCGCTACCATTCTTCTCGCTTTCGGCATGTCCATGGACGCCTTCGCAGCCTCCATCGGCAAAGGCGCCACCCTGCATAAACCCAAATTTTCAGAGGCAGTACGCACCGGGCTGATTTTTGGCGCCATTGAAACCCTGACACCGCTGGTCGGCTGGGGGCTTGGCATGCTGGCCAGCCAGTTTATCCTCGAGTGGAATCACTGGATTGCCTTTATTTTACTGGTGTTTCTCGGCGGGCGAATGATCGTCGAAGGTTTTCGCGGCGACAGCGACGAGGCGTGCGAGGCGCCTCACCGACATGGTTTCTGGCTTCTGGTCACCACCGCCTTCGCCACCAGCCTTGACGCGATGGCCGTCGGCGTCGGTCTGGCCTTCCTGCAGGTCAGCATTGTGACCACCGCGCTGGCGATCGGCTGCGCCACCTTTATCATGTCGACGCTGGGGATGATGGTCGGTCGCTTTATCGGCCCGCTGCTTGGCAAACGAGCCGAAATTCTCGGCGGTATCGTGCTGATTGGCATCGGCAGCGAAATCCTCTGGAGCCATTTCGCCGGTTAAGCTTTACGCTTCGCGCTGCCAGCAGTGGATCATAAAATCGGTCTGGCAACCAAAGGTCGGCTGCTGACGCAGCGCGGCGTGCACTTCGGCTTTAGCCCGCCATGCGAACGGCGTCATCTGCAGCAGGGCCTGCGCTTCACTTCCCGTCAGGATCATCGGATAAGCCAGCTGCTGCTGAGCCTCCAGGCGGAACCCCAGCATCGCTTCCGTCTTCAGCTCATGCAGGCGAACTTCATCGTAAATCAGCCCTTTCAGCTCCAGTAGGTGACGGGGACCCGGCGTGGCGGTGATCACCCAACCACCGGGACGCACCACCCGCGCCAGCTCTTCGGCGTTGCAGGGCGCGTAAATGCGCACTACCGCGTCGAAGCTAGCGTCGGAAAATGGCAGGCGCTGGCTGGAGGCCACGCAAAAATTCACCTGCGGGTAGCGTTTTGCCGCCGCGCGGATCGCCGGCTTCGACACGTCCAGCCCCCAGCTGCGGCTGGCGATGGCGGCAAACGCGTGGGTGTAATACCCCTCGCCACAGCCGATATCCAGTAAATCCGTAGGGGCGTAATGTCGCAGCCGCTCAGCGATAGCATCCCGTAGCGGCTGATAATGTCCGGCGTCGAGGAACGCCCGCCGGGCCTGCATCATTTCGGCGCTATCGCCGGGATCGCGCGACCGCTTGAACTGCACCGGTAGCAGATTGACGTACCCCTCTTTCGCCAGATCGAACTGGTGCCGCTGCGGGCAGGAATAGTGGTTGTCGCTACGGCTGAGCGGCGCGTGACAAAGGGGGCAACTGTATGACATGACGGCTCCGGTGTTGCTGAAAGGGCGAAAGTGTAGCGCTATTCGCCCCTGCAGACCACTGTTACAGCGCCGGCCCCTGTGGGTGGCTATCGTGCATTACGATCAGATTCTCCGCCCCTTGCGGCATGCCGTCCGGCATGACGTTCTCCAGCCGCAGGACATCGCCCATGATCTGGCTGAAGACCGGCGCGGACACAGCGCCGCCGTAATAGGAACCATTGCTCGGATCGTTCATCACCACCACCAGCGCGAACTGTGGTCGACTGGCGGGCGCCACGCCGGCGGTATAGGCCACATACTTATCGATATATTTGCCGTCCGGGCCGATTTTCTTCGCCGTGCCGGTTTTTACCGCCACCCGGTAGTCGCGTACCGCCGCTTTGGTACCGCCCCCGCCCGGGAGCGCCACGCTCTCCATCATATGTTCCACGCTATGCACAATACTCTCCGGCATCACCCGCGTGCCCATCACCGGCGGATCGATGCGGGTAATCGACAGTGGTCGCGCAATGCCGAAGCCGCCGATGGTGGCGTAGACGTGGGCGAGCTGGAGCGGGGTGACCATCAAACCATAGCCGAAGGCGAAGGTGGCGCGATCCAGTTGCCCCCAGTAGCGGCGATGCGGCATCAGCCCGGCGCTTTCGCCGGTCAACCCCAGCCCCGTCGGTTCGCCAAAGCCGAAAGCTTTATAGGTATCGATCAGATGCTGCACCGGCATGGCGAGCGAGAGATGGGACACGCCGGTATCGCTGGATTTCTGCAGGATCCCGGTCAGGCTCAGCTCCGGATAATAGCCCACATCGCGAATACGATGGCCATCGAGGACGAACGGATGGGTATCCACCACGCTGTCTGGCTGGACAATCCCCTGCTGTAGCGCAGTCATGATCACCAGCGGTTTGACCGTCGACCCGGGCTCGAAGGTGTCGCTGATGGCCCGGTTGCGAAAATCATCCAGCGTCGCGCTATCGCGATTGTTCGGATTGAAGTCCGGATAGCTGGCCATCGCCAGGATCTCGCCGGTATCAATTTTGATCAATACCGCCGCCCCGGACTCTGCTTTGTTCCAGCGGACGGCGTTGTCGAGGGCGTCTTCCGTCACCGTCTGCAGGCGTTCATCAATACTCAGCTGCAGATTATGCGCCGGTACCGGCGGCACTTCGGTAATGTTCTCAATGACATTACCATGTTTATCTTTACGCACCAGACGTCGCCCGGGTTTACCGGTCAACTGGGCGTTAAAGCTTTTCTCCACCCCTTCGATGCCCTGATTATCAACATTGGTAAAGCCCAGCAGATTGGCAGCCACGTGGCCCGCCGGGTAGAACCGTCGCGATTCATCGCGCAGGTAGACGCCCGGCAGATGCAGTTTATCGATCCACTCTGCCTGCTCGGGATTGATCTGACGCGCCAGATAGAGAAAGCGAGCGTGGGGATGACTCTGTACCCGCTGGGCCAGCTCTCCGAGGTTGAGGTGCAGCGCTTCGGCCATCGCCTGCCAGCGGGGCCCATAGCCCACACCGCCCTTTTCCATAGTGGTCTGCGGGTCGATCCAGATAGCACTGACCGGAACGCTCACCGCCAGCGGCCGTCCTTCCCGGTCGCTGATCATCCCCCGCTCAACCGCTACGGGTTCTTCGCGCAGGGAGCGCATATCTTCTTGTTTTACCAGGTTATCGGGGGAGATAATTTGTAGCCAGCCCACGCGGACCAGCAGCAGCCCCAGACAACCGAGAATGGCCACACACAGTAACCCGAAGCGAATCGGGGTGAAACTGGCGGCGGACTTCGTTTTTTTCTTTAGCACCATAGCTCCGGCATTGTTTTGCAACCAACTGATTTAACAGAAAATTAGCAAAACAGACTGCTACACAATGCTAATAAAGTTGAGTATTTGCAACAAGACGCGACGGGAGGGGGAAAAATGACATGCTTTGCAATAAAAATGCAAAAGCCCCGCGCAGGCGAGGCTTTTATACAAGAAGAGTGGTCTTGTATCAGATAGCAGTTACGTTAACTGCAGCCGGACCTTTCTGGCCGTCCTGAATTTCGAACTCAACGTTCTGGCCTTCAGCCAGAGTTTTGAAGCCGTTACCCTGGATAGCGGAGAAGTGTACGAACACGTCTTTGCTGCCATCAGCCGGAGTAATGAAACCAAAACCTTTAGACTCGTTGAACCACTTAACTTGACCTTTAATCTTTGCCATTTGCAAAATTCCTTAGACTGTTTTCTTCGCCTGCTGGCGTTTACCTAGATAAAACTGACACATAACTGCATGAGGCACTAATTTAAGGTTCGGCAGAGAAGCGGTATTCAACGACAACGTGTTTACTCAGGACTTCTTTACTGAAAATGCCACACATAAACAGAACTGTACCTCGTTTAACCCGAAACGTGTTATCACACACTACGTAAATAATGGCAAGCCATTTTTAAACGTGTCTCGATCGTTCGCACAAATTATAAGGTAATCATTTGATCGCCTGCACATTTATGCGTCTTTGCCGCCCCTGGCAAGGCGCTACAGCATCAGCCAATATCGCCCATTCGCTGCCTCATTACTGCAACTTTTTTACCATAGCTCAACAACTTCGCTTCGTCCAGGTATGTCCGTACACGAACTGCTGTGATGTAAGCGTCTGGTGGGCAACGGTGAATATTGATGCGCATAATTCGTTATAACTCCAGACTAAAAATCGCTAAGCCGTGCCAGTGTAGTGATAATAAAACCTGTTAGTCGTCACGCTAAAAATAGTGCTAATTCTGCACCTTAATAATGAAAAAAAGATGACAGTGTCACGTTACCCAACAATAAACGCGGCGAGAATGACTTTATTTACAGCGTGTAATAAAGAGGATATTGCACTAAGAAAGGAATAATGGAATAAGAATAAGATATTACCGCCCGCTATCATGCAGGTGCGCATCTTATGATGCACACCTGTCGGGCGCCTTAACGTTCAGCTACCAGGCGGATAAACTCATCCTCCCCTTTCGCCTTGCCGGCGACGGTCGGCTCAGCCACATCCTCTTTCTCTGGCGCATTAGCTTCGCACAGGCGACGTAACAGCGCATTCTGCCGCTTTTGCTGATCCAGCAGCGCTTGCAGCAGCTCTATCTGCTCATTCGCCCGCGAACTGGCGCGGTTGACGAAGAACCATAACAACAGACCAACAAGCAGCAGCGCCACGGACACAGCCAGCGATGCCAGATTTAAAATCCCAGGATTTAGTAACTCACTCATTTCACCACCTCAAAGAGAAGGCGTTCATTCTACCACCCGCGGCGCAGAAGGAAATCAGTCGGCAGAAAAATGTCTTACCACGGAATAAATTTATTAATAGTGCAAATGCCGCTGAAAAACTGAACATCCTGGTCGCACATTACGTTAAGCATCTGAGTCCACAGCAACAGGCAGCCTGCTATGATGACTATCAGTAAAACCCACCGTAATTTTTTCACTCCACTCTCCGCATCAGTACGCAATGTCGCCAGGATAGCACGGCCTTCTTAAACCGCGGCTAACTGTATTACGAAAGGTAAGTTTAGGAATCATCGACTTGTTTCAAAACGTGTTCGTGTCAAAATCACGCCAGGGATCATACAAATAATGAGGCATCAATGCGATTAATCATTCGTACTATTATCTTGGTGGCTATCTTATGGATTGGCGTATTATTGAGCGGTTATGGGGTGTTATTCCACAGTGAGGAAAACGTCGGCGGTCTGGGTCTTAAGTGCCAATACCTCACCGCCCGCGGAGTCAGCACCGCACTTTATGTTCATTCCGACAGCGGAGTGATCGGCGTCAGCAGTTGCCCTCTGCTGCGTAAAAGCACAACCGTGGTTGATAACGGCTAACATCGAACCGGCGATCGCGACGTAGCGCCGCGGTCGCCAACCCGGTATCCGCCGCCTCAGAACGGATAGTCGTTGTATCCCATTTGTTCAGAAATCTTACGCGCCGCCTGGTGGAGCATCGCCACGTATTCATGCAAGCGTTCTTCAGAGAAACGTAGCGTTGGGAAAGAGATGCTCAGCCCGGCGATGACCACGCCGAAACGGTCAAACACCGGCACGCCAATGCAGCGCAGCCCCTCTTCCTGTTCCTCATTATCCTCGCCATAGCCCTGCTCGCGAACGCCATCCAGCACTTTTAGCAACTCCTCGGTGCTGGTAATGGTCCGCTCGGTGCTGCGCTTATACTCCACGCCGTCGAGGATCTGCTCCACTTCGCTGCGATCGCGCCATGCCAGCAGCACCTTGCCAATCGCGGTACTGTACAGCGGGTTGCGGCGGCCAATACGCGAGTACATCCGCAGGTTATACATCGAGTCAATTTTATGGATGTAGACGATACTGTCTTCATCCAGCGCCCCAAGATGGATGGTCTCTTTCGTCAGTCGCGAAAGTTCGCGCATCTGAATATCGGCGCTGCGCACCAGGTCGACGTTCTGCAGCGCGCGCGCGCCCAGTTCGAACAGCTTGAGGGTGAGAGAGTATTTCTCAGACTCTCCTTCCTGTGCCACATAGCCCAGTGATTTCATGGTCTGTAAAAAGCGATAAACGGTGCTTTTCGACATCATGACGCGCTGGGACAGTTCGGTAATGCCAATTTCACGCTCTTCACCCAGCGCCTGTAGGATGCCGAAAACCTTCAATACCGAAGAGACAGAATCTGGCTGTTTATCCAAATCTGCACCTGCCATTTATCACCTCGTCGTAACTGTTTTATAAAAATTAGAACCGGTTTTTATTATAAATTCGCCGCCTCTGAGCCGCAATCATTCTTCTGCCACTTCGTTACAAATCTGCGACATACTGCGAATTAATCAATGCTAAACTCATCATTCAAAAAACCGTTTCATTTAAGACTCATATTCACCATGGATAAAAATTCTTCTGATGGCGTGCCGTTGCCGCAACGCTATGGCGCCATTCTGACCATCGTGCTTGGGCTGACCATGGCCGTGCTTGACGGGGCTATCGCCAACGTCGCGCTGCCGACTATCGCCAGCGATCTCAACGCCTCACCGGCGGCTTCAATCTGGATCGTTAACGCCTACCAAATCGCCATTGTCATCGCCCTGCTGCCGCTCTCCTTCCTCGGCGACATGGTCGGCTATCGGCGTATCTATAAGATAGGCCTGGTGGTGTTTATCTTTACCTCGCTGGCCTGCGCGCTGTCGCGTAGCCTCGAAATGCTAACCTTCGCCCGCGTCGCGCAGGGATTGGGCGGCGCCGCGCTGATGAGCGTCAACACCGCGCTGATCCGTCTGATTTATCCGCAGCGCTTTCTTGGTCGCGGCATGGGCATTAACTCCTTTGTCGTTGCCGTCTCTTCGGCGGCAGGCCCGACTATCGCCGCAGCGATCCTCTCCCTCGCCTCATGGCAATGGCTGTTTTTAATTAACGTGCCTCTCGGCATCGTCGCCTTTGTTCTGGCCATGCGCTTTCTGCCGCCCAACAGCGCGCGCAGCAAAATCATCCGCTTCGATCTGCCGAGCGCCATTATGAACGCCCTTACCTTCGGGCTGCTGATCACCGCCCTGAGCGGTTTCGCCCAGGGGCAGTCCACTCAGCTGGTGCTGGCGGAGGTCGCCGCTATGCTGGTGGTGGGGTTCTTCTTCGTTCGCCGCCAGCTCACGATGCCCGTCCCCCTGCTGCCGGTCGACCTGCTGCGTATCCCACTCTTCTCTCTCTCTATCTGCACTTCCATCTGCTCCTTCTGCGCGCAGATGCTGGCGATGGTCTCTCTGCCCTTTTTTCTGCAGTCGATGATGGGGCGCAGCGAAGTGGAGACCGGTCTGCTGCTAACGCCGTGGCCGTTAGCGACCATGGTGATGGCGCCGCTGGCCGGCTATTTGATCGAGAAATGTCATGCCGGGCTGCTGGGGGCTATCGGTTTGCTGATTATGGCCTGCGGCCTGTTCGGCCTGGCGCTGCTGCCCTCGTCGCCCTCCGATCTGGATATCATCTGGCGCATGGCGCTGTGCGGCGCCGGCTTCGGGCTGTTTCAGTCGCCGAACAACCATACCATCGTCGCCTCGGCTCCGAGCCATCGTAGCGGCGGCGCCAGCGGCATGCTGGGCACCGCTCGCCTGCTCGGACAGAGCACCGGCGCGGCGCTGGTGGCGCTGCTATTCAATTTGCTCGGTAACAACGGCACCCACACCGCCCTGCTGCTGGCCGGCACCCTGGCTATCGTCGCCGCGCTAATTAGCGGTCTGCGGGTCACTCAGCCGCGCGCAGCCTGACGGACGGTAAAAAAAATCCGCAGCTTGCGGGCTGCGGATTGTCGTTTTCAGCGTCAGAAGATGGATTATTTCAGATATTCACCGCTACGCAGGGCTTCAATACGCTTATCCAGCGGCGGGTGAGTCATAAACAGTTCGCTCATGGATTTCGCTTTACCGTTAATGCAGAACGCCATCATGCTGCTGGCTTCCTGCGGCTCATAGCTGGTTTTCAGACGCTGCAGGGCTGCAATCATCTTCTCGCGGCCTACCAGACGCGCCGAGCCGGCGTCAGCATGGAACTCACGGTAACGCGAGAACCACATGGTGATTATGCTGGCCAGAATACCGAACACCAGCTCAAGCACCGTAGCGACCGCGAAGTAGATCAGCGGGTTGCCATTGCTGCTCTCCCCTTCATCTTCCCGGTTGCCGCCGAGGAAACCGGCCGCAATCTGCGCGATAACGCGGGAGATAAAGATAACGAAGGTGTTCACCACCCCCTGGATCAGGGTCATGGTAACCATATCGCCATTGGCGATGTGGCTGATTTCATGGGCAATGACCGCTTCCGCTTCATCACGGCTCATGTTTTGCAACAGCCCGGTGCTGACGGCGACCAGCGAGGCGTCACGACGCGCGCCGGTGGCGAAGGCGTTAATGTCAGGCGCGTGATAGATAGCTACCTGCGGCATGGCAATACCTACCTGCTGCGCCTGCTGCGCAACGGTATTCATCAGCCAGCGTTCCGTTTCGTTGCGCGGCTGCTCGATCACTTCCCCACCCACTGACTTCAGCGCCATCCACTTCGACATCATCAGCGAAACGATAGAACCACCGAAGCCGAACAGCAGGGCCATAATCAGAAGACCGGTCATGCTGCTGGATTGGATCCCCGTGAGGCTTAACACCAGCCCGAACACGACCATCACTGCCAGGTTCGTCAGCAGGAAAAGCGCGATTCGCATCATAATTTTCTTTTTACCTCAATTTAACAAAACGCACTATGCGATTACCCACATCGTATGGGTCAGGCTGCAATTTTCAACCATCAGCCCCCGCTAAGTCACGATAAAAACACAACTTTACATTTTGTAGCATCTTGCTGACAGCGGCAGCGCAGGTTGACATTTTGTTAGATGAGCTGAATGGCGATGACAACGCGCACAAAAAAAACGGGCACCTCTCAGGGTGCCCGTTAGCAACTTATTTGCTGGCCGGCGGTTCCACCGCCGGGCGCGCTTTTTCCAGATGCGCCAGGTCTACCGCGATATGGACCGTTTCATCAAGATACGGATCCGGCTCCTGGTAATCCTTCGGCAGATCGTCCAGTTTTTTCAGCGGCGGCTTGCCTTCGCGTTTCAGGCGATCGTTAATCCGCGCCAGACGAATCGCATCATCTTCTTCGTTCTCTTTCTCACGCTGGGCGTAGTTCAGAGAGACGATGTTACGTTTGTCCTTCATCGCGTTATAACGGGCAATATCCTTCATGATGTACTGGAATTCAGGATCCTGCGCAATACGCTCGTCGTGGCGCTTGAGCAGCTCCGGTCCAAACGGGGTCAGATCCCCGGACTTCACATAGGTGGCCGCGTTGATGCTATCCCACGGCAGCGCGTTGTCTTCATACTGCTCGCCGGTTTCGCGATCTTCATTGCCGGTTGGCATCATGATATCCGGCGTCACGCCTTTGCGCTGCGTACTGCCGCCGTTAATACGATAGAACTTCTGGATGGTGTACTGGACGGAACCCAACGCCGGCCACTCCGGACGCAGCATTTGATCGTAAATACGATTCAACGAGCGATACTGCTGTACCGTCCCTTTACCGAAGGTCGGTTCGCCAACGATCAGCGCGCGGCCATAGTCCTGCATCGCTGCGGCGAAGATCTCAGACGCCGAGGCGCTAAAGCGGTCAACCAGCACCACCAGCGGCCCTTTGTAATAAACCACGCCATCGTTGTCGCTGTCTTCGCGCACTTTACCATTATTATCCCGCACCTGCACCACCGGACCGGACGGAATAAACAGACCCGAGAGCGATACCGCCTCTGTCAGCGCTCCGCCGCCGTTGCTGCGCAGGTCAATGATGATGCTGCTGACGTTCTGTTTTTCCAGCTTCTGCAGCTGCACTTTCACGTCATCGGTCAGGCCAACGTAAAAGCCTGGAATATCCAGCACGCCGACTTTTTCTTTCCCGACGGTTTTCACCGACATCTTCACCGCACGGTCTTCCAGACGAATGCGCTCGCGGGTCAGCGTTACAATACGCGTCTTGGCTCCTTTACCGGCCGGCAGGATTTCAAGACGAACCTTGCTGCCCTTCGGCCCTTTAATCAGCGCCACGACGTCATCCAGACGCCAGCCGATGACATCAACCATCGACTTCCCGGTCTGGCCAACGCCAACGATGCGATCGCCGACGCTGATCGCTTTGCTTTTCGCGGCTGGACCGCCCGCCACCAGCGAATTAATGACGGTATAGTCATCATCCATCTGCAGCACGGCGCCGATCCCCTCGAGTGAGAGGCTCATTTCGGTGTTGAACTGCTCGGTATTACGCGGCGACAGATAATTTGTGTGCGGATCGATTTCGCGAGCGAAGGCGGTCATCGCCAGCGAGAAGACATCTTCGCTGTTGGTTTGCGCCAGGCGACGGATAGCAAACTTATAGCGACGGGTTAAGGTGTCGCGGATCTCTTTATCGTCTTTACCCGCCAGCTTCAGGCTTAACTGGTCAAACTTAACCTTAGCGTCCCACAGCTTGTTCAGCTCGGCCTCGTCTTTTGGCCACGGCGCTTTGGAGCGGTCAAGGTTGAAATTATCATTGCCGGTAAAGTCCATCGGACGTTCAAGCACCTTCAGCGCATACTGATAGCGCTCGAAGCGGCGCTGCTGCCCCAGGTTGTAGAGGTCGTAAAAGACGTCCAGTTTCCCGCTGCGCAGCTCATCGCCAATTTGGTCTTTTTTAGCCGCAAACTTCGCCACATCGCTGGCCAGCAGCACATTGTGGCTGTAGTCCAGCAGGTTCAGGTAACGGTCAAAAATCTTTGCCGAGAAGGCGTTGTCGAGATCAAACTGACGGTAATGAGAGCGGGTAAAGCGCGACGTCACGCGCTCGCTTACCGTCGCGTGCTGCGGCTCTTCTTTCAGCACGGGGATTTGATCTGCGCGGGTTATGTCATCAACAGCGAATGCATGGCCTGCTATTGCCAGCAGGCCCGCAAGCGCGGTGATTTTAAAAAATGTGTTCATGCCTGGCCCGGCCTCCGTTTCAGAACACCAGGTGTTCTGCGCGTACAATCATTGACATACCAGAAGTCAGCTGTACACGAACGCCATCTTTGGTGATTTCCAGAACGGTGGCGTCCATGGCGTTATTGCCTGCTTTTACCTTCAGCGCCTGGCCGACGGTCAGAACGGAAACATCCGATACCGGAGTAAGACGCTCTTCACGCGGGGCTTTGGCCGCAACAGGACGCGGTTTACGCTGTTCAGCGCCTTCTTTACGACGCGGCTGCTGAGGACGCGGTTTACGCTCGCGGCGAACGCCTTCATCCTGCTGGCCTGCGGCCGCAGCGGCTTCGCGTTTTTTCGCCTGCTGGGCTGCGCGCTGCGCCTGAACGCGAGCTTTCGCTTCTTCCAGCTGCTGACGCGCATGGGCAATGTGCTGCTCTTCCAGTTCGCCGCACGGATTGCCATCCAGGTCAACGCGAATAGCGCCGGCTTTTACGCCGTACAGATAACGCCAGCTGGACGTGTAGAGACGTAATGCAGCGCGAAGCTGGGTCTTGCTGAGATTCATCTCACCACCCACTCGCTCAACGAGATCCTGAAAAATTCCGATTTTCAGGGGGCGCGCTTCACCTTCAGCGCTAAAGCACTGCGGGAAACGTTCGGCCAGAAAGGCGATAACTTCTTTACTGCTATTCAACTTAGGTTGATTTTCCATGAAATTTCCTGATTACAACGGACGTAGCCAACAAGCCGCAGGCATGAACAGGCGACATTATAATGACGTCCTCGCTAAATGCTACGTTATCCGTTGATTATCCCACGACACGGGTAAAGATTTTTTGATAATCCGTGGCCGCAATGAGTTTTTCCAGATGCTCGACCAGCGTGCGCAACCCCTGCTCATCTTCAGCGGTGAAGCGCCCGTAAGCCGGACTATCGATATCCAGCACGCCGATAATCTGGCCATTCACGCGCAGAGGGAAGACAATTTCCGAATTACTGGCGGCATCACAGGCAATGTGGCCGTCAAAGGCGTGGACGTCCTCGACACGCTGGACCTGAGCCTGCGCCACCGCCGCGCCGCATACGCCTCGCCCGACCGGGATCCGCACGCAGGCCAGTTTGCCCTGGAACGGTCCCAACACCAGGGTATCGCCTTCCAGAAGGTAGAAACCGGCCCAGTTGACCTCGCTCAGCCGCTCGAACAGCAGCGCGCTGGTATTGGCGATCATCGCCAGAAAACTGGTTTCACCTGCCATTAATGCCTGGAAATCGCGGTTCAGATCCGCGTAAAATTCTGTTTTGCTCATTATATCTTCACTTTGTTGTCTTACTGCCTGATACGTACAGCCTACTAAAATAAGCATTAAATGCGCTTGGGCTCAAGATGAATTCATTCATAGGTTAAGATAGTGAGATACATTCATTCCTGTACGTAATAAATGCCGATAAAAACACCCACCCTCAAACCTGCGAAAAAGATGGTCGTGCATACCGTCAGCACGCCGCTTCCCTATGCGCATTATCAGCGCTGTACGCAGTGTGACATGCTCTTCCGCTTACCGGTGCTCAAACGCAACCAAAGCGCCTGGTGTCCGCGCTGTAACGCGAAGGTGCGCGATGGTCGCGACTGGTCGCTGACCCGCCTGGGCAGCATGGCCCTCGCGATGCTATTGCTCATGCCTTTCGCCTGGTCTGAACCTCTGCTGCGCCTGCATCTGTTGGGCGTACGCATCGACGCCAACGTCCTGCAGGGGATCTGGCAGATGACCGCGCAGGGCGATCCGATTACCGCCGCCATGGTACTGTTTTGCGCGGTGGTCGCCCCGGTGCTGCTGGTGGTCTCCATCAGCTATCTCTGGCTGGGCAATGTGCTGGGGATGAACCTGCGGCCGGTGCTGCTGATGCTCGGCAAGCTTAAAGAGTGGGTGATGCTGGATATCTATCTGGTGGGCATCGGCGTCGCCTCCATCAAGGTGCAGGATTACGCCTTCCTGCAGCCGGGCATCGGTCTGGTGGCGTTTATCTCCCTGACGTTGTTGAGCATCCTGACGCTTATTCATATGAACGTCGAAGAGCTATGGGAGCGTTTCTATCCCGAGCGTCCGGCGACCCGCGCCGATAATAATCTGCAGGTGTGCACCGGCTGTCATTACACCGGCTATCGCGACGCGCGCGGCCGCTGCCGACGCTGCCACACGCCGCTGCATCATCGCCGACCGCAGAGCCTGCAGCGCAGCTGGGCGGCGCTGATTGCCTCGCTGGTTTTCCTCTTTCCGGCCAACCTGTTGCCAATCTCCATCATCTACGTCAACGGCGCGCGCCAGGACGACACGATCCTCTCGGGGATCATCTCCCTGGCCAGCAGCAATATCGCCATTGCCGGGGTCGTGTTTATCGCCAGTATTTTGGTGCCATTCACCAAAGTTATAGTGTTATTTACCCTGCTGCTCAGCATACAATTCAAGTGCGAGCAGGGATTGCGCACCCGCATCCTGCTGCTGCGGCTAATCACCTGGATTGGCCGTTGGTCGATGCTGGATCTGTTTGTTATCTCACTCACCATGTCGCTAATAAATCGCGATCAGCTCCTCGCCTTCACCATGGGGCCGGCTGCGGTTTACTTTGGCGGCGCGGTAATTTTAACTATTCTTGCAGTTGAATGGCTGGACAGCCGCTTACTTTGGGACGCACATGAGTCAGGAAACGCCCGCTTCGCAGACTGAAGCCAGAATAAAAACCAAACGCCGTATTTCGCCATTCTGGCTGCTGCCGGTCATCGCGTTGCTGATTGCCGCCTGGCTAATCTGGACCAGCTTTGACGATCGCGGATCGACGATTACGATTGATTTCCAGTCCGCGAACGGCATCGTGCCGGGACGGACGCCGATCCGCTATCAGGGGGTTGAAGTCGGCACCGTCCAGGATATTAGCCTCAGTAAAGATCTGAGTAAGATTGAGGTTTCGGCCAGCATCAAACGCGATATGAAAGATGCGCTGCGCAAAGAGACCCAGTTCTGGCTGGTCACGCCGAAAGCCTCTCTGGCCGGCGTATCGGGCCTCGATGCGCTGGTGGGCGGGAACTACATCGGCATGATGCCGGGCAAGGGTGAACCCGAAGATCACTTTGTCGCCCTCGACACCCAACCTAAATACCGCATCAACAACGGCGAGCTAATGATCCACCTGCAGGCGCCGGATCTTGGCTCTCTGAACAGCGGCTCGCTGGTCTACTTCCGAAAAATCCCGGTCGGGCGGGTGTATGACTATTCCCTGAATGCCAATAATCAGGGGGTGACCATCGATGTGCTAATTGAGCGCCGGTTTACCAATCTGGTGAAAAAAGGCAGCCGCTTCTGGAACGTCTCAGGCGTCAAGGCCGACGTCGGCCTGAGCGGGGCCAAAGTGCAACTGGAGAACCTGTCCGCGCTGGTGAACGGCGCCATCGCCTTCGACTCCCCCGCCGATTCGCATGTCGCCTCGCAAAACGATGAATATCACCTGTATGAAGATCTGGCGCATAGCCAGCGCGGCGTGGTAGTGACCCTCGATCTGCCTGATGGCGATGGACTGAAAGCGGGCTCGACGCCGCTCATGTATCAGGGGCTGGAGGTGGGCCAGTTAAGCAAACTGAATCTAAACCCCGGCGGCAAAGTTACTGGCGAGATGACCGTCGACCCGAGCGTGGTGACGCTGCTGCGGGAGAAAACGCTGATTCAGATGAAGAAGCCGAAGCTCTCCCTCGATAACCCCAGCATTAGCACCCTGCTCACCGGCAATACCTTTGAGCTGGTGCCCGGCGAAGGCGAGCCACGCAATCACTTCTCGGTAATGCCGGCGGATAAAGCGCTGCTGGATGAGCCCAACGTCGCCACCGTTACTCTCTCGGCGCCGGAGAGCTACGGCATCGACGGCGGTCAGCCGCTGGTGCTGCACGGAGTAAAAGTCGGCCAGGTGCTGGAGCGTAAACTGACGGCCAAAGGGGTAACCTTTCAGGTTGCCATTGACCCTGAATACCGCGATCTAATTCACGGCGACAGCAAATTTGTGGTTAACAGTCGTCTGGACGTCAAAGTGGGGCTCGACGGCGTGCAGGTGCTGGGCGCCAGCGCCAGCGAATGGGTGAACGGCGGGATCAGGGTGATCCCCGGCGAAAAAGGCAAAATGCAAAGCAGCTATCCGCTGTACGCTAACCTTGAAAAGGCGCAGGAAAATAGCCTGAGCGAAGTGCCGACCACTACCCTGAGCCTGTCTGCTGAGACGCTGCCTGACGTTCAGGCCGGCTCGGTGGTGCTGTATCGTAAATTCGCCGTCGGCGAGATCATCGCCGTCAAACCGCGCAAGGATGCATTCGATATCGATCTGCATATCAAGCCGGAGTACCGCTACCTGCTGACCAACAACAGCGTCTTCTGGGCGGAAGGCGGTGCGAAGGTCAAGCTTGACGGTAACGGACTCACCGTGCAGGCCTCGCCGCTGGCGCGCGCGATCAAAGGGGCGATCAGTTTCGATAACCTCAATGGCAGCAGCGCCGGAGCACGGCTGAATAACAAACGTATCCTTTATGCATCTGAAACGGCGGCGCGCGCCGTGGGCGGCCAAATCACCCTGCACGCGTACGACGCCGGGAAGATGGCGGCCGGGATGCCGATTCGTTATCTCGGCATCGACATCGGTCAAATCCAGTCGCTGGAGCTAATCACCGCCAAAAACGAAGTGCAGGCGAAAGCGGTGCTCTATCCGGAATACGTCGGCACCTTCGCCCGCGCCGGGACCCGCTTCTCGGTGATCACTCCGCAAATCTCCGCCGCGGGCGTGGAACATCTCGACACCCTGTTCCAGGCCTACATCAACGTTGAGCCCGGCCGCGGCCCGGCACGACGCGATTTTGAGATCCAGGATACGACGATCAGCGATTCGCGTTATATCGACGGCCTGAACATCGTGGTGGAAGCGCCGGAGGCGGGGTCGCTTGGCATCGGTACGCCGGTCCTGTTCCGCGGACTGGAAGTCGGGACGGTTACCGGACTGTCGCTGGGGTCGATGTCTGACCGGGTGATGGTTAAGCTGCGCATCAGTAAGCGCTACCAGTACCTGGTACGTAATAACTCGGTGTTCTGGCTGGCCTCGGGTTACAGCCTCGACTTCGGCCTGATTGGCGGGGTGGTGAAAACCGGTACCTTCAATCAGTTTATCCGCGGCGGGATCGCCTTTGCCACGCCGCCGGGCACGCCGCTGGCGCCGAAGGCCCAGGATGGCAAGCACTTCCTGCTGCAGGAGAGCGAGCCGAAAGAGTGGCGGGAGTGGGGCACCGCTCTGCCGCAGTAATGCCCCCTTCTCCCGCCCCGGGCAACGCCGGGCGCGGGGAGAGGGTAAACCGCACGCCCCGGTGTCACGCGCCGGGGCGTTTGTGCTAAACTGCGCACCCTTTTTTTCTGTGGTGCGCTGCCCGTGGCTGAAAATACTGTCTATTTCCCTGAAGCGTTTCTCGCTCAAATGCGCGCGGCGATGCCAGCGCATCTCTCTTTCGACGACTTTATCGCCGCCTGTCAGCGCCCGCTACGCCGCAGTATTCGCGTCAATACGCTGAAGATTAGCGTCGATGATTTCCTCTCTCTGGTTGCCCCCTACGGCTGGCAGCTCGCGCCGGTGCCCTGGTGCGCAGAGGGATTCTGGATCGAGCGAGAGGATGACGACGCGCTGCCGCTGGGCAGTACCGCCGAACATCTCAGCGGACTGTTCTATATTCAGGAAGCCAGTTCGATGCTGCCGGTCGCCGCCCTGTTCGCCGATAACCGGCAGCCCGAACGGGTGATGGACGTTGCCGCCGCCCCGGGATCGAAAACCACCCAAATTGCAGCCCGAATGGGCAACGCGGGCGGCATTCTCGCCAATGAATTCTCCGCCAGCCGGGTGAAGGTGCTGCATGCTAACATCAGCCGCTGCGGCATCAGCAACGTCGCTCTGACCCACTTCGACGGCCGGGTTTTTGGCGCGGCCTTGCCCGAAACCTTCGATGCCATCCTGCTTGACGCCCCCTGCTCCGGCGAAGGGGTTGTACGTAAAGACGCCGACGCGCTGAAAAACTGGTCGCCGGAGAGCAACCTCGACATCGCCGCCACTCAGCGCGAGCTTATCGACAGCGCCTTCCATGCTCTGCGCCCTGGCGGGACGCTGGTGTATTCCACCTGCACCCTGAATCGTGAAGAAAATCAATCGGTCATTGAGTGGCTGCTGTCCCGCTATCCGCAAGCGGTGGAGATCCTGCCGCTGGGAGAGTTGTTTCCCGGCGCAGCCGACGCCTTAACCGCGGAAGGTTTTCTGCACGTTTTTCCGCAAATTTACGATTGCGAAGGCTTCTTTGTCGCGAGGTTGCGCAAAACTGCGGCGATCGATCCGCTCCCGGCGCCAGGCTATAAGGTCGGTAAATTCCCGTTTACGCCGCTGAAGGACCGGGAGGCCGCCGCGGTAACTGCCGCCGCCAGGGCTGTTGGCCTGGAGTGGGACGCAGGCCATACGCTGTGGCAGCGGGATAAAGAGCTGTGGCTGTTTCCGCTGGCTTTGGAGCCCCTGTTCGGCAAGGTGCGCTTTTCTCGCATCGGCGTGCGCCTGGCGGAACTGCACAATAAGGGGTACCGCTGGCAGCATGAGGCGGTTATCGCCTTTGCCGCGCCGCAGCGCGCCTTCGAGCTGTCGCAGGAGGAAGCGGAGGAATGGTATCGCGGGCGCGACGTCTATCCGCAAACCGCGCCTGGGCAGGATGAAACCATTGTGACCTTCCAGGGCGTTCCGCTGGGCCTGGCGAAGCGCGTCGGCTCCCGACTGAAGAACAGCTATCCGCGCGAACTGGTGCGCGATGGAAAACTTTTTGCCGGCAAGGTGTGAGGCCGCGCAAAAAATGCGCACTTTTTGACTGGCGCTTTTCGCCCCATTGACTACGCTGAAAAATAACGGCCATAACTGGTCGTACCACAACTCAGCTGAAAAATGGGGTGAAGCGATGAGTAAAACCAATGTCCGCATCGGCGCGTTCGAAATAGACGATGCCGAACTGCACGGTGAGCATCAGGGTGAGCGAACGTTAAGCATACCCTGCAAATCCGATCCAGACTTATGTATGCAGCTTGACGCCTGGGATGCCGACACCAGCGTGCCCGCGATTCTCAATGGCGAACATTCCGTTCTCTACCGTAAACATTACGACCGCCAGTCCGATGCCTGGGTCATGCGCCTTGCCTGACACCAATGAACCCGTCGCCTGAGACGGGTTATTTATTTCCCCGTCCCGCCGTCATCCCCTACACTAAATAGTATGTGAACCCGAGCATGAGGCCAGGATGTTTGCCTTAGTGTTGTTTATTTGCTATCTGGATGGCGGCTGCGAGGACATTGTGGTTGACGTCTACCGCGAGGAAACGCAGTGCTTAGTGGCGATGGAGGATCAGCGAATCCGCCACGGTGGCTGCTACCCGATAGAAGATTTTATTGATGGCTTCTGGCAACCCGCCAGCGAATACAGCGACTTTTAGCCTACCGACTGCAGCGCCACCAGCGTCAGCGTCCCACCAAACACAGCGCCCGTATCAATATAGTGTTGATTATCGTGGTCATAACGCGCCTGAAGCGGCGTATGGCCAAACCAGAAATGGTCCGCGCCGGCAATAGCGCCATGGCGCCCCGCCAGGTGTTCACTCAGACGATAGCGGCTCCATAGTACCCGTTGGGGATCCACCGGCTGCTGCCAGCGATAGACCGGCGCCGGGTAATCGGCGTGGGCGATCACATGCCGCGCTTTCCCGCATTGCACTTCAATAATCAACGGTAGCCGCCGACAGTGCGCCAGCAGACGATCGACGTCGGCCCGCTGCCGCGCATCGCCCTTGACGTACCAGTCGCCACCGTTCATCTGCCAGAGCCGCATATCTCCGCTCTCCAGCGCCTCCAGCGCCATCTGCTCATGATTCCCCCGAACGGCCCTGAACCAGCGACAGCGCAACAGGCCAAGACAATCGGCGCTCTGCGGCCCGCGATCGATCAGATCGCCCACCGAGATCAGCAGATCGGCCCAGGGATCAAAGCGCAACTGACGCAGGCGATTCATCAGCAGCACAAAGCAGCCATGCAGATCGCCCATCAGCCAGATATTACGCCAGTCGCTGCCGTTAATACGTTGATACATATAATTACCTCTCAGCGGTAATTATAGGTAATTCCAGCAAAGGTCCACGGAATTTAATTTACACCTCAATCAATTTTAAACAGACGGCAAATATAGTCCGCCAGAGGATTAAGCTTGTCAGTGGCTCGCTTTAAAATAGGGGGAAATCACAACGAGGTGTTTATCGTGACAGACAATAGCCTGCATTCATCCGGCGTGCTAGCGCCGCGCTCGCATCTTATTGCCGATCTGGTGATGGGCAGATTGACACCTGCCCCCATCTGGCGGCAAAAAAATTACCGCTTTAAGTTTTTGCTGCGCACGGCCTTATTTTATAACGCCACCAGAGCGATGCTGGAAGCGCTCAGCGCTCGGGATGATTTTAATCAGCTGCTGGCCGCGCAGGCTACGCTGCCGGGCAAAGTACACCGTCAATATCTGACCCGCGATCTCAACGCCTGGCAGCGGGCGGTGGCGGTAATCAACCATTATCGTTATATCGACACCCTACGCGGATCGCGGCTGGCGCACGCTATGACCGCGGTGTCTGAGGTCCCGCTGCTGACGTTAAACGGAAAAGAGGACCGCCGGTTTACTCTTTATGCCTCCTCGGCAGGCAAAGCCGAACGTGAGGGTGAAACCACTCTGTGGCTGCGCGACAGCGACCACACCCTGCTGGCCAGCGCCACCTTCAGCGTAACCCGTGATCACGATGCCTGGCAGCTGGTTATCGGCGGTCTGCAGGGGCCACGACGTCACGTTTCTCATGAGGTGATTAAGCAGGCGACTCGCGCCTGCTACGGCCTGTTTCCGAAGCGCCTGCTGCTGGAGTTTATCTGGCAGCTGGCCGCTCGCAGCCAAATCGCGGCTATTTACGGCGTCAGCGATAACGGTCACGTGTTCCGCGCCCTGCGCTATCGCCTGAGCAAAGGCCGCCATTTCCACGCCAGCTACGACGAGTTCTGGCAGTCTATCGACGGCCAGCCGGAAAGCCCATGGCGCTGGCGGCTACCGCTATGTCTGGAAAGAAAATCGCTGGAGAGTATCGCCAGTAAAAAACGGGCTGAATATCGGCGGCGATTCCAGCTGCTGGATCAGCTGACGGAGCAGGTGGCAATATTGACGCAGCGGCATGCCGGTGACTAAATTGCACTGTCGGTGAAGCCGAATTACAACATGGCGTTTGCTTATTATGTCAATATTTCGCTACTATCAGGGTCCCCGAAGGCCACCGGATAGTCGCTTGCATAATGAGTAAAACCGAAATTTTTCTGCTGATTATTCTGGCGGTCATTCTGCTCGGGAGCATATGGTTTATTTTCAGCGATGAAATTTGGCTATTGCTCTGCTATCTGGAAAGCCAGATATACCCTACATTCAGCGTTCCGCAATAATATTTTCCGCCCGCAAAAGTGCTCGTGCTTATTATTTATGCCACCTCGTCAGCCGGCGAGGTGTAATCGCATGAATTGCCAAATCGTTTAGATTTTGCTTATTTTATTTATCATACAAATATGTATACTAGCAGGCTTCCGATGTTGGCCCGCCAGTTAACCTGCACGCCGGGCCTGTTTAGGTGCAGGTTTTTTCTTTTCTCCGCCCTCGTTTACGGTTCCACCTTTGCCACCTCCCCTTCCACAGGATGCGATTTATGTGTAAATGAATTGTGTATGCTAAAAACGGTGTGCTATAACGGGACATCCAGAGGCCAGCGGGTGTTTGACTGACAGGATGTCGCTGGCTCTTGGGAAAGAAGACAGATAAAGATAAAAAGAGACCGAATACGATTCCTGTATTCGGTCCAGGGAAATGGCTCTTGGGAGAGAGCCGTGCGCTAAAAGTTGGCATTAATGCAGGCTAAGTCGCCTTGCACTATAAGAATAGTTTAACGCGTCAGCTTTTCCAGTCCGCGGCCAAAGTGGCTGCATAATTCCTGGAAAGGGGGCCCCTGCCAGCGAAAAAACCGCCACTGCCGTTGTCCGGCAAGGGCGGTTTTTTTAATGTTATTACAGCAGGATAGCGAGAAAGTTTAGCAGAGCTTCTGCGCTCGCTCGATAAAGGGCGCGAGGCTCATTTTTTGTCCCGGATGCTGCGGATCGTCGATCTGGATCACTGAGATCGGCTGCGCGGTGGTTTTGCCGGCTTTGACCTGCTGCTCAGCCACCTCATTGAGCGGATACTGAACCAGCGTGCTCGGGTTGATGGCGTAAAGCGCGTTACCCGGTCGACAGGTCAACATAACCTCTTCCCGGTTGAACGCCCAGCTCTCCTTCCCCACCTCAAAACGGCTCACGGTGATAATTTGTGGCGCTGCCAGAGCAGCCCCGGAGCTTGCCAGTAACAACATGGTCAGAACAATTTTTTTCATGATTTTGCCAGTTAATTCAATAAGGTTCCCAGGTGGCAAACAGACTGACGGCCAGCAGCGCCAGCGCGCCCAGCCCTATTTCAGCCTGCGTGGTTCGCAGGATCAGGCTTTCCGCCTGCGAACCGCTTGCCGACATGCGCGGTACCAGAACATACCTGTTCACTAACGCAATTACCACCATCCCGGCGACCAGCGCACATTTGATCAACAACATGCGTCCCCACGGCGATGCGCCAATCAATCCTCCCTGGATCAACAGCGCATTGAGCGCTCCGCTGGCAATCGTGCCGGCGACGGCCAGATGCCCGTAACGTGAAAAGCGCGCCATGGTATTGACCGCGGCCGGCCGCCAGCGCCCCTGCGCCAGGCGCAGGCAATAGATAAAGGGCAACAGACCGCCGAACCAGCTGGCGACGCAGAAGAGATGCACAGCGTGGTTTGTCCGCTGCAGCACGCCGGTGAGACCATCGTGCATAGCGGCGTGCCCTACCCCGGCGGAAAGCAGCAGCTGTGCCGCCAGCAGGGCCACCAGCTGGCGGGCGCCGTGACGGGGACGGATCCACACTACCGCAAGCGCGATCCACGCCAGTAGGATCTGCCAGATCCACACTCCACCAAAGCGGGTCCCGGCCACCGCCTGCCAGACGGCGGGTCGCCAGACATCCGTCCAGCCCTCGCCCATTATTCCTCCCTGCAGGAGATACAGCGCCAGCGTAGAGATCGCGCCGATCAGTAGCAGCGGGCGCAGTAGTGGATAAAAGCGCAGCATCAGCACGCGTCTCAGCGGTACCGGCGCCCACCAGGCGCCATACAGCACGCAGCCAAAAGCCAGCATCAGGGAGATAAAGTGCCCAAAGCGCAGGGTAATATAGAGCCCGGTCAGCATCGCTTACTTCACGCTAAAGGTATATTGCCCTTTGGTTTTATGACCATCCACCGAGACCACATGCCATGCCACGGTGTACTCTCCCGGCGGCAAGGCTTCCGCCAAAGGTAACGTGACCTGGGCCGGATTATCGGCGCTGCGGGTCAGTTTTCCGGTAGCCACCGCATGCTGCTGCGGACCGGTGACGGTCACGCCGCTGAATGCGGGTTCAATACCTTCGGAAAAACTGAGCGTCAGCGTCTGTGGGGAAGCTGAAAGCTGCGCCCCGGCGGTCGGGATCTGCTGCTGCAGGTGAGCGTGGGCGAAGGCGCCCGCCGCGGTTAACATCCCGGCAAGCGCAACGGAGAGACGCAACGCGCGTCCAGCAAGAAGTCGCATATTCGTCATTCCCTTTTGTTATGTCTGTAGCACAGAGAATAACCCTGTATAATGCCAGAGTCGAGCCAGGCATCTGGCCCTGACCGGATTTATAAGCAGAGTGGAGTGGATGATGGAAAGAAATCTGGCCAAAATTTCGCAAGATGAGATGGATAAAGTCAATGTCGATCTCGCCGCCGCCGGCGTTGCTTTTAAGGAGCGGTACAATATGCCGGTGGTCGCTGATTTAGTCGAGCGTGAACAGCCTGCACATCTACGCGACTGGTTCCGTGAACGACTGATCGCCCATCGGTTGGCCTCCGTCTCCCTTTCGCGGCTACCGTGGGAGCCGAAACAGAAATAATGCGCGCTCGCCTCCTCCCCGTCGGTTGGCAAGCCCGGCCAATTCCATTACGCTTATTGTTTTGCTCTGGAGCGAGCCATGCTGCGCGTCATTGATACCGAAACCTGCGGCCTGCAGGGGGGCATCGTTGAAATCGCCTCGGTCGATATAGTCGACGGGCAAATTACCAATCCCATGAGCCATCTGGTGCGTCCCGATCGGCCCATCAGCCCGCAGGCGATGGCTATCCACCGGATCACGGAAGAGATGGTCGCCGATAAGCCGTGGATTGAGGAGATTATTCCGCACTATCATGGCAGCCCGTGGTACGTCGCGCATAACGCCAGCTTCGATCGCCGGGTGTTGCCGGAGATGCACGGCGAGTGGATCTGTACGATGAAGCTGGCCCGACGCCTGTGGCCGGGAATCAAATACAGCAATATGGGGTTATATAAGTCACGTAAGCTGAACGTGACTACGCCGCCTGGACTGCATCACCACCGGGCGCTGTATGACTGCTATATCACCGCCGCGCTACTGCTGGATATCATCAATGTTTCCGGCTGGACCCCTGACGAAATGGCCGATATCACCGGTCGGCCGGCGCTGCTGACTACTTTTACCTTCGGCAAATACCGGGGTAAGGCCGTCGCCGAGATTGCTGAAAACGATCCAGGCTATCTACGCTGGTTATTCAACAATCTCGACCGCATGAGCCCCGAACTGCGCCTGACGCTCAGGCATTACCTCGGGGAATAGCGCCTACACTGCCGCTTTTCCCGGCAGTGTCCCCTGCGCCAGGGCGATGAAAAAGGCGTACTCCAGCGCCACCCCTTCATAGCTTTTAAAGCGCCCGGATTTTCCGCCATGTCCGGAATCCATATCGGTGCAGAGCAGCAGCAGGTTATCGTCGGTTTTCAGTTCCCGCAGTTTCGCCACCCATTTAGCCGGCTCCCAGTATTGCACCTGGGAATCATGCAGACCGGTAGTCACCAGCATGTGGGGATAGGCCTGCGCCCTCACGCCGTCATAGGGACTGTAGCTTTTCATATAGTGATAATAGGTTTCATCCTGCGGATTTCCCCACTCTTCAAATTCACCGGTGGTCAGCGGAATAGTTTCATCCAGCATGGTGGTCACCACATCGACGAACGGCACCTGGGCTATCACACCATGGAACAGCTCTGGCCGTTCATTCACGGCCACGCCCATCAGCATTCCGCCGGCGCTGCCCCCCATGCCGTAGCAAAGCCGCGGATCGCCGTACCCCTGGGCAAGCAGCGCGTCACAGACGTCCAGATAGTCGTTGAAGGTATTTTTCTTACACAGGAATTTACCGTCTTCATACCATTGCTGACCCAGCTCGCCGCCGCCGCGGACGTGGGCGATGGCGTAGACAAAGCCGCGGTTGAGCAGGCTCAGCCGGCTGGCGCTGAAATCGGCATCGATACTCTCGCCATATGAGCCATAGCCATAGACCAGCAGCGGGTTGCTCCCTTTGCGAAAATGTTCGCGATGGTAGACCAGAGAGACCGGGACTTCGACGCCATCGCGGGCGGTCACCCACAGGTGTTCGCTCTGGTAGCAGCTCGTATCCAGCCCCTTTACCTCCTGCTGTTTGATCACTCTTCGTTCGCCGGTATCCATATCCAGTTCAAACAGCGTATCCGGCGTAGTCATGGAGGAATAGCCGTAGCGCAGTCGCGACGTTTCGGGCTCCGGATTATAGGCAAGCCAGGTGACATAGGCCGGATCGTCAAAAGCGATCCCCACCACCTCCCGGGTCTTGCGGTTAATTTGCCGCAGACTGGTCAGGCCACGCTGACGCTCTTCCACAACCAGCCAGTCGGTAAACAGGGTAAATCCTTCGAGCATCACGTCGTGACGCGGCGGGATCAGCGTGGTCCACTGTTCTTCATCACGCAGCACGGTACGGTAGAGGCCGAAATTCTTCCCCTCCCGGTTGGAACGAAGATAGAAAGCGTGCTGATAGTGATCAAGACTGTATTCATGATCTTTACGCCGTGGCAGAAAGCAGACCGGCTCGGCGTCTGGCAGTTCGGCGTTGAGCAGCAGCACTTCGCTGGTGGTGGCGCTGGAGAGATAAATTACCACGAACTGCTGGGAGGTGGTTTTATGCACGCTGACGTAGAAGGTCTCATCTTTTTCCTCGTAGACCAGCACGTCGCTCTGCGCCGGTGTCCCGACGGTGTGGCGCCAGACCTGATAAGGGAGCAACGTGGTGGGATGTTTACGCACATACCAAACAAAGCGTGAATCGTTGCTCCAGGCAAAGCCGGAGGTGACATTTTCGAGGATTTCCGGGTACCACTCGCCGTTGCTGAGGTCGCAAAAGCGCAGGCCGTACTGGCGGCGGGAAAGGTAATCTTCCGCCACCGCCATTAGCTGGTTGTTGGGCGCAATGCCCAGTCCGCCCAGGGTGTAGAACTCGCTCTTCGCCGCCCGCTGGTTGGCATCGAGCAGGATCTCCCACTCATCCCACTCTTCTTTCAGCACCGACTGCCGCTGGTAGATAGCGTATTCGCAGCCCGGCTCATACACCTGACGGTAGCGAAAGCCGTTTTTACTGTAGGGGGCAGAGACTTCCCGCTGCGGAATGCGGTCGATAATCTCCTTCAGCAGACGCTCCTGCAGGCTGAGCTGCGAATCCATCACTTGCTTGCCGTAAGCGTTCTCCGCGTGCAGATACTCCAGCACGTCAGGTCGCGCGCGCTCATCGTCGCGCAGCCAGTAATAATTATCGATGCGTGTATCGCCATGCAAGGTCATGGCGTGAGGGATCCGTTTAGCTTTAGGTGGCATGTTATTCTTCTGCTGCTTTATCGTGACACAAGAGCATTCAGGCCGCAGGGTGGCGCCTGAATGATGACGTGTCTATAAGGGTGGCAAAAGACGCGAGCGATGCAAGCGAAACGTGATGATTTAGACGCTTAGCGCTTGTTTTTGTGACTGGATATCCTGTTCTATATCGGCCCGGACATCTTTCGGCAGCGCCAGGGCGTCTCCCAGCGCATTAAGATAGCTACGCTCCATAAAATGGTCGATATCAATCACCGCGCAGCTGACGTAGTAGATCTCCAGCGCCTCCTGCGGGTCGATGATGCCCTCGGCGAGACGCTGCGGATCCAGCGGCTGGGCCAGCGCCTGGTCAATTAGCACCCGGGCCTGAACGTCAATATTGGCCGCCCGCAGCTGAGTTTCAATATTCGCCCGCTCGTGGTCATCAATATGACCGTCGCTTTTCGCGGCAAATACCAGGGCCGTGATCAGCCGCACGCTACGCGGATCGACATCCGACGGCGCCGCTGCCGTCTCAGGCGCCTGGGCGGACGTATTCTGCGCGCGCATTTTCTGCTGATACTTGTTCCATAACACCGTGCCCGCCACCGCCCCGCCGCCTGCCAGCAGCGCGCTAGTGCCATATTTTGCCAACAATTTGCGTGACGATTTGCTGGCCACCAGCAATCCGGCCAGCCCACCGATGGCGCCGGGCAGCAGGCCGCTCCCTTTTGACGACTCGCCGGACGGTGACGCACCCTGCTGCCCGAGCAGCGACTGCAGTTGATGTAGCCAGTTAGCCATGGTTTTCCTCTCAGGTGACAAACACTGTTATCAGCCTAAACGACGCGATGTCAGGAAATGTTAGATATGGCTAAAGATGCGCAAAGGTACGTGCGACGGCAGCATCGGGGCCGACCGACCAGTGACTGACCGCCAGCGTTCAGGCTGCCCTGGCTTTGCGCGCTTTGGCCGCCGGCACGGCGTCATCACCCGCCGGAGAAGTTTCGGCGGTAGCCGACGGCGCGGAGGCGTCCTGTGCGGGCGTCTCTTGCTCCGGCAGTCGGCCAACTCGCAGGATATGCTGCAGCGCTTCTTTACGCTCCGCCAGCCACATCGCCATGGTATCGCGCTGGACGTCATCCATCTCCAGCGGCGATGCCACCAGCCAGTCATTCAGCACCTCTGCCAGATCGAGCATTTTGTCGTAAGCGTCGGCCTCTTTTTTGCTGGCAAAAGACATTTTTTCCTCACCTTCGCGGATCACCACATATTTAATTTCAACCGCCATACTGCAGCCTCTCAACACTGTATTTTTATACAGTATAGCAAATTTCCCTCCCGGACTCAACTCACGCGCGTTACGCGCGTAAAGACATACGCAAACGTTTTCGTTTATAATCGCTGCCATCTTTTTTTACTGCGGATGAGAGTTATGACTGTATTAGGCACCGCGCTGCGCCCGGCAGCCACCAAAGTTATGCTGTTAGGTTCCGGCGAGTTGGGTAAAGAAGTCGCTATTGAATGTCAGCGTCTGGGCATTGAAACCATCGCCGTAGACCGCTACCCCGATGCCCCGGCGATGCAGGTCGCCCACCGCGCCCACGTCATCAATATGCTGCACGGCGAGAGCCTGCGCGCCCTGATTGAACAGGAAAAACCCGATTACATCGTGCCGGAGATCGAAGCTATCGCTACCGACACCCTGGTCGAACTGGAACAGGCCGGGCAGAAAGTGGTCCCCACGGCGCGGGCGGCAAAGCTCACCATGAACCGCGAAGGCATTCGCCGCCTGGCGGCGGAAGAGCTGCAGCTTCCCACCTCCCGCTATCGTTTTGCCGACAGCGAAGAAGGCTTCCGCGCGGCGGTTACCGAGATCGGTTTGCCATGCATCGTTAAACCGGTGATGAGCTCCTCCGGCAAAGGCCAGAGCTTTATCCGCTCGGCTGACCAGCTCAGCGAAGCCTGGCGCTATGCGCAGCAGGGCGGCCGCGCTGGCGCCGGACGGGTGATCGTCGAGGGGGTGGTGAACTTCGATTTCGAAATCACCCTGCTCACCGTCAGCGCTGTCGATGGCGTGCATTTCTGCGCTCCGGTTGGCCATCGTCAGGAAGACGGCGATTACCGCGAGTCCTGGCAGCCGCAGCAGATGAGCGACCTGGCCCTCGAGCGTGCCCAGGCCATCGCCCGCGAGGTGGTGCTGGCGCTGGGAGGTTATGGTCTGTTTGGCGTGGAGCTGTTCGTATGCGGCGACGAGGTGATCTTCAGCGAAGTCTCCCCGCGACCACACGACACCGGGATGGTGACGCTTATCTCCCAGGATCTCTCGGAATTCGCCCTGCACGTTCGCGCCTTCCTCGGGCTACCCGTCGGCGCTATCCGCCAGTATGGTCCGGCCGCCTCCGCGGTGATCCTTCCGCAGTTGTCCAGCCAGAACGTCAGCTTTGGCCAGCTGCAGTCGGCCGTCGGGGCTGGCCTGCAGCTGCGTCTGTTCGGCAAGCCGGAGATTGACGGTACCCGCCGCCTGGGGGTAACCCTCGCCGTCGCCGATTCGGTTGAGGAAGCCGTGGCGCGGGCTAAAGCCGCCGCCGCGGCGGTCATCGTCGAAGGGTAAAGACAAAAAAACCCGGTCGCGTTGCCGCAGACCGGGTTGTTGACCTGGAGGCGTGGTTTATTTCGCGCCTTCCACCGCTTCTCGCGCGAGGGTGGTGATGCGATCGTAGTCGCCGGCTTCGAGGGCGTCGGCTGGCACCAGCCAGGAACCGCCGATGCACAGTACGCTGTTCAGCGCCAGGTAGTCACGGTAGTTGGCCGGAGAGATACCGCCGGTCGGGCAGAAACGAATGTGGCCGAACGGACCCGCAATCGCCTGCAGGGCTTTCACGCCGCCGTTGGCTTCCGCCGGGAAGAATTTAAACTCTTTCAGGCCATACTGCATACCCAGCATCAGCTCAGATACCGTGCTGATCCCCGGGATCAGCGGGATGGTGCCGTCTTCGGTCGCCGCTTTCAGCAGGGATTCGGTAAGACCCGGGCTGATAGCGAACTGCGCGCCGGCTTCCGTTACCGCTTTCAACTGCTCAACGTTGGTAACCGTGCCCGCGCCGACAATCGCGTCCGGAACTTCTTTGGCAATCGCGCGGATCGCCTCCAGGGCGCACTCGGTGCGCAGGGTAACTTCCAGCACGCGAACGCCGCCCGCCACCAGCGCTTTCGCCATCGGTACCGCGTGTTCCAGCTTTTTCACTACGATAACCGGGACAACCGGACCGGAGGTGAGGATTGCTTCTGCTGTTGTTTTCCAGTTTTTCATCAGGATTTTCTCTCGCCAGATCTAGAAATTAAATCGTCTTAAAAAGTGATGCAGGTTGCGCCCTGCTCCGCGCCAGAGAGCTTCTCACGCAGCGCCCCAAACATCTCCCGACCGGTTCCCACGCGCGACGCGCTGAGGTCAGGGATATGCGGCTGACGCGCCGCCAGTTCGGCCTCATCCACCAGCAGCGTCAGTTCCCCCGTCTGTCCGTTCACGCGAATAAGATCGCCATCGCGCACTTTCGCCAGCAAGCCGCCATCATACGCTTCAGGCGTGACGTGAATGGCTGACGGAACTTTACCGGAGGCGCCAGAGAGTCGGCCATCGGTCACCAGCGCTATTTTGAAACGGCGGTCCAATAATACACCAAGTGGCGGCATAAGTTTATGTAATTCTGGCATCCCGTTCGCTTTTGGCCCCTGATGACGGACCACCACCACGCAGTCTTTGTCCAGCAGCCCCGCTTCAAAGGCCGGCAACACGTCGTGCTGGCTCTCAAATACCACCGCCGGCGCTTCAATCACCTGGTTCTCCACCGGGACCGCCGAAGTTTTCATCACCGCGCGTCCCAGGTTGCCGCTCAGCACCTTGGTGCCGCCGTGGCGGGAGAATGGTTTTTCAAAGGTCGCGATGACCTGGTCGTCCAATGGCGCTGTCGCCCCTTCGCGCCAGTCCAGCTCGCCGTTATTCAGCCATGGCTCCAGGGTGTAGCGCGACAGGCCAAAGCCGGCCACGGTGTGAACATCCTCATGCAGCAGGCCGCCTTTCAGCAGCTCGCGCACCAGTACCGGAACGCCGCCTGCCGCCTGGAAGTGGTTGATATCCGCCGGGCCGTTGGGATAGAGGCGCGCCAGCAGCGGCACCACGTCTGACAGGTCGGAGAAATCGTCCCAGTTAATGATAATTCCCGCCGCGCGGGCCATCGCCACCAGGTGCATAGTGTGGTTGGTGGAGCCACCGGTCGCCAGCAGCGCCACGATGCCGTTGACCACCACTTTTTCGTCAAACATTTTGCCCAGCGGCATCCACTCATTGCCGTTGCCGGTCATGCGGGTGACCTGGCGCGCGGCGGCGGCGGTCAGTGCTTCCCGCAGCGGAGCATCCGGATGGACAAAGGACGAGCCCGGCAGCTGCATGCCCATAAATTCGACCACCATCTGGTTGGTGTTCGCCGTTCCGTAGAAAGTACAGGTCCCCGGCGCGTGATAAGAGGCGGCTTCGGACTCCAGGAGCGCCATACGGTCAACTTTCCCTTCTGCATACAGCTGGCGAATGCGAACCTTCTCTTTATTCGGCAGGCCGCTGGCCATCGGACCGGAGGGAATAAAGACCGACGGCAGATGGCCAAATGAGAGCGCCGCCATGGTCAGACCGGGAACAATTTTATCGCAGACCCCGAGATACAGGGCCCCGTCGAACATGTTATGCGACAGGCCGATGGCGGCGGACATAGCGATCACCTCGCGGCTCAGGAGTGAAAGCTCCATCCCGTCCTGCCCCTGCGTTACGCCGTCGCACATCGCCGGCACGCCGCCGGCGACCTGGCCGACCGCATTGGCGCTGTGCAGCGCTTTGCGGATGATCTCCGGGTAGTGTTCATAGGGCTGGTGAGCGGACAACATGTCGTTGTAGGAGGTGATGATGGCAATGTTGTTGCGCAACATGCTCTTCAGGGAGGCTTTGTCGTCAGCCTGGCAGGCCGCGAATCCGTGAGCCAGATTGCCGCAGGCCAGTTGCGCACGATGCACGGTGTCGGTTTTGGCCTGGTTAATCCTTGCGAGGTAAGCCGCGCGGGTGTCACGCGACCGTTCGATAATGCGATTTGTTACCCGTAACATTGTCGAATTCATAAAGGCTCCTCAAATTTTTATCTGTCCGGCCGCTGCGTGATGACGTGTTGACGTGGTAAAGGCCACAAACACCAGCGCTCAGGGGCAAAATGTCTGCAGGCAGTGTAATAAAAAAAGCCCCGTGGGTGAATCCTCACGGGGCTTAAAAGATTAAAAAGCGTGCGACTTTCTGCGTCAGATCATGTTACCGGTAAAATAACCCTGACGGATTAGCCTCCAGCCTTACTCGAACTCGTTCCATGAACGACCGTCGCGAGTGATCATGGCCACCGACGCAACCGGTCCCCAGGTCCCGGCCTGATACGGTTTCGGCGCATCGCGGTCGGCTGCCCAGGCTTCGGTAATGGAGTCAACCCATTTCCACGCCTCTTCTACTTCGTCGCGGCGAACGAACAGCGCCTGAATACCACGCATGGTTTCCAGCAGCAGACGTTCATAGGCATCGGCCAGATGCGTCTGGTTGAAGGTTTCGGAGTAGCTCAGATCCAGTTTAGTGATCTGCAGGTTATGTTTATGATCGAGGCCCGGCACTTTGTTCAGTACCTGGATATCTACCCCTTCGTCCGGCTGCAGGCGAATGGTCAGCTTGTTCTGCGGCAGCTCCTGCCAGGTCTCTTTAAACAGATTCAGTTCCGGGGTTTTGAAGTAAACCACTACCTCTGAGCATTTGGTCGGCAGACGTTTGCCGGTGCGCAGATAGAACGGTACGCCAGCCCAGCGCCAGTTATCGATATCGACGCGGATCGCCACGAAGGTTTCGGTGTTGCTGGTCTTGTTGGCCCCCTCCTCTTCGAGATAGCCAGGCACTTTTTTGCCCTGGGCAAAGCCGGCGGTATACTGGCCGCGAACGGTTTTCTCGCGCACGTTGGAGCGGTCAATACGGCGCAGGGATTTCAGCACCTTGACCTTTTCATCACGGATGCTGTCGGCGCTGAGATCGGACGGCGGCGACATGGCAATCATGCACAGGATCTGCAGCAGGTGGTTCTGGATCATGTCGCGCATCTGCCCGGCCTGGTCGAAGTAACCCCAGCGCCCTTCAATACCCACCTCTTCCGCGACGGTGATTTCGACGTGATCGATGGTGCGGCAGTCCCAGTTATTGACGAACAGGGAGTTGGCGAAGCGCAGCGCCAGCAGGTTGAGGACCGTCTCTTTACCGAGATAGTGGTCGATACGGTAGACCTGACACTCTTCAAAAAACTCGCCGACCTGGTCGTTGATTTCACGGGAGGTTTCCAGCGAGGTGCCGAGCGGTTTTTCCATGACCACGCGCGCAGGCTTGGCATTAAGCTTCGCTTCGCCCAGCCCTTTACAGATCGCGCCAAAGGTGCTCGGCGGCATAGCGAAATAGTTGATGGTGACACGGTTCTTTTGATCCAGCATCTCACCCAGGCGGGTGAAGCCGCTGGTGTCATTGACGTCAAGATTACAGAACTCCAGGCGTCCGCTCAGGGTATCCCACAAACCTTCATCAATTTTTTCCTTCATGAAGGTTTCCAGCGCTTCGCGCACGACTTTGGTATAAGCCGCTTTATCCCAGTCGGCACGGCCGACGCCAATGATTCTGGTGTCAGCGTGGATCTGGCCCGCCTTTTCAAGCTGATACAGGGAAGGCAACAATTTACGCCGCGCCAGGTCGCCCTTCGCGCCGAAAATGACCAGGTCGCATGCCTGGGCCGTTTGCGTTACCGCCATGTCATTCTCCTCAGTTGATAGTCTGGTGCTTTTGCCAGGCTATATTTGTAATTTTCTTACACTGCACTGTACTGTGTTTACGTATTTCCCGAAAGCCTTCCCCTTCGTTTGCGGCGGTAAAACCGCACAGGGTGAAAACATTCGGCGATGATTTGGGCATTCGGCCGTTATTGTTCGTTGTTTGTACCTGGTTCCGGTCAGTAAAATACGACCCTGATCATGTAATGAAAAAAAACAACATCATTTCACGTCATTCCTCACCGCTTGCGCTTGCGGAGGGGTATATTCTTGCTAAAACGCCCAATGATTTCACCCATTAATGAAATCGTTTCCATTGATGAGCGCCCTGTTACTAATGAACATGCTGGAAAAAATCCAGTCCCGACTGGAACACCTTAGCAAATCTGAACGCAAAGTGGCGGAAGTGATCCTCGCCACCCCCGAGCAGGCCATTCATTCGAGCATCGCCGCCCTCGCCCTTGAGGCCGGGGTTAGCGAACCGACCGTCAATCGCTTCTGCCGTAGTCTCGAAACCCGCGGATTCCCTGACTTCAAACTGCATCTGGCCCAGAGCCTTGCGCACGGCACGCTCTATGTTAACCGGAATGTCGATGAAGACGACAGCGTTGAGTCATACACGGGAAAAATATTCGAATCGGCCATGGCGAGTTTAGATCAGGTGCACCATTCTCTCGACATGTCGGCGGTAAATCGCGCGGTGGATCTGCTGACTCAGGCCAAAAAAATCGCCTTTTTCGGCCTCGGCTCCTCAGCGGCGGTCGCTCACGACGCGATGAACAAATTTTTCCGCTTTAACGTGCCGGTCATCTATTCCGACGACATTGTCCTGCAACGGATGAGCTGTATGAATTGCGATGACGATGATGTGGTGGTGATTATCTCGCATACCGGAAGAACCAAGAGCCTGGTGGAGCTGGCGCAGCTGGCTCGTGAAAACGATGCCATGGTGATCGCGCTCACCTCCGCCGGTACGCCGCTAGCCAGGGAAGCCACGCTCGCCATTACCCTTGATGTGCCGGAAGATACCGACATCTATATGCCGATGGTCTCCCGTTTGGCCCAGTTGACCGTCATTGACGTGTTGGCGACTGGCTTTACCTTGCGTCGGGGGGCAAAATTCAGAGATAACTTGAAGAGGGTCAAGGAAGCGCTGAAGGAATCGCGTTTTGATAAAGAACCATTCGTACCCAGTGATAATCAATAAAAGTTGATAACAAGCAGTACCCCATTACACCTTCGATAACGATCCGGCTGTGCGACGTTGCAGGCTGGCGCTACCGAATCCATGTTCACGCAACACCAAAGTTGTATCAGTCAACGGAGTATTACATGTCCAGAAGGCTTCGCAGAACCAAAATCGTTACTACCTTAGGCCCGGCAACTGACCGCGATAACAACCTGGAAAAGGTTATCGCCGCGGGCGCAAACGTAGTACGTATGAACTTCTCTCACGGCACCCCGGAAGATCATCAGCTCCGTGCCGACAAAGTGCGTGAGATTGCGGCAAAACTGGGCCGTCATGTGGCCATCCTCGGCGACCTCCAGGGACCAAAAATTCGCGTATCGACCTTCAAAGAAGGCAAAATTTTCCTCAACGTCGGCGATAAATTCCTGCTCGACGCAAACCTTGGCAAAGGCGAAGGCGACAAAGAGAAAGTCGGGATCGACTATAAAGGCCTGCCGGCGGACGTCGTGCCGGGCGATATCTTATTGCTCGACGATGGTCGCGTGCAGCTGAAAGTCCTCGAAGTTCAGGGGATGAAAGTGTTCACTGAAGTGACCGTCGGCGGCCCGTTGTCCAACAACAAAGGGATCAACAAGCTGGGCGGCGGCCTGTCTGCCGAAGCGCTGACCGACAAAGATAAAGCTGATATCGTCACCGCCGCTAAAATCGGCGTCGACTACCTGGCCGTCTCTTTCCCGCGCTGCGGCGAAGACCTGAACTACGCCCGTCGCCTGGCGCGCGATGCCGGCTGCGATGCGAAAATCGTCGCCAAAGTTGAGCGTGCCGAAGCGGTTTGCGATCAGGATGCGATGGACGACGTGATCCTCGCCTCCGATGTGGTAATGGTTGCCCGTGGCGACCTCGGCGTCGAGATCGGTGATCCTGAGCTGGTGGGCATCCAGAAAGCGCTGATCCGTCGTGCCCGTCAGCTGAACCGTTCCGTCATTACCGCCACCCAGATGATGGAGTCGATGATCACCAACCCGATGCCGACTCGCGCGGAAGTGATGGACGTGGCCAACGCCGTGCTGGATGGTACCGATGCGGTGATGCTCTCCGCGGAGACCGCTGCCGGTCAGTATCCTTCGGAAACCGTGGCCGCGATGGCGCGCGTGTGTCTGGGCGCGGAAAAAATCCCTAGCCTCAACGTCTCCAAACACCGTCTGGACGTCCAGTTCGACAACGTGGAAGAAGCGATTGCCATGTCGGCGATGTATGCCGCCAACCACCTGAAAGGCATTACCGCCATCATCACCATGACCGAATCGGGCCGTACCGCGCTGATGACTTCGCGCATTAGCTCCGGTCTGCCGATTTTCGCCCTCTCCCGCCACGAGCGCACCCTGAACCTGACCGCCCTCTACCGCGGGGTGACGCCGGTGTTCTTCGACAGCCAGAATGACGGGGTGGCCGCCGCGCACGACGCCGTCAATCTGCTGCGGGACAAAGGCTATCTGGTCTCCGGCGACCTCGTGGTCGTTACCCAGGGTGACGTGATGAGCACCATCGGCAGCACCAACACCACCCGTATCCTCACCGTCGAGTAAGCACGGTAGAGATAAAAAAGCCTCCTGACGGAGGCTTTTTTTATTTCTTTTTCGGGAACAGCTCTTTGCGTTTATAGGGCTCGATTTCACCCGGCTTGCGCGTTTTCAGCAGCTTCAGGATCCAGGTATACTGCTCGGTGTGCGGCTTAACAAACACTTCCACTTCTTCGTTCATCCGCCGGGCGATGGTCGTATCGTCAGCGTCCAGCAGATCGTCCATCGGCGGGCGCACCAGCACCGTCAGGCGATGCGTCTTGCCATCGTAGACCGGGAACAGCGGTACGACGCGGGCGCGGCATACTTTCATTAAGCGGCCAATCGCCGGCAGCGTGGCCTTGTAGGTGGCAAAGAAATCCACAAACTCGCTGTGTTCGGCGCCGTGATCCTGATCGGGCAGATAGTAGCCCCAGTAGCCCTGGCGCACCGACTGAATAAACGGTTTGATCCCATCGTTGCGCGCGTGCATACGCCCGCCAAAACGACGACGCACGGTATTCCATACGTAATCGAACACCGGGTTACCCTGGTTATGGAACATCGCCGCCATCTTCTGCCCGCCGGAGGCCATCAGCATCGCCGGGATATCCACACCCCATGCATGCGGAACGAGAAAAATCACCTTCTCATTATTGCGCTGCATCTCGTCGATGATCGCTTTCCCCTGCCAGTCGACGCGGGCAAGGATTTTCTGCGGATCGCGCAGGCCCAGCTCGGCCATCATCACCATCGCCTGCGGCGCCGAGGCATACATGGCGTCGATAATCGCTTCCCGTTCGTACTCGCTTTTTTCCGGGAAGCAGTACAGCAAATTAATCTGCGCCCGGCGGCGCGAGCTTTTCGCCAGACGCCCCACCAGACGACCGAGTTTGCCGAGGAGCGGATCGCGAAAGGATGGCGGCGTCAGCGCAATACCGGCGAAGGCAAAGACCCCCAGCCAGGCGCCCCAGTAGCGCGGCAGTAAAAAGGATTTTTCAAACTTAGGGATAAACTCAATATTATTTTTTTTCGTTTCCATGCCCAATCCGCAGATCGACTGCTTAATCAAGATAATGGGATAGTGTAGCGAGACGTCGGGTATCCTACAAAAGAAAAAGCCGGCGCCCTGGGGCACCGGCTTTCCACTGACCGGTGGTTAGTCAAACCGCAGCTGCGGAACGACCTCTTTGACCTGCGCCAGATAGTCGGTCCGGTCGGAACCGCTCAGCCCTTCGGTACGCGGCAGCTTAGCCGTCAGCGGGTTGACCGCCTGCTGGTTGATCCACACTTCGTAGTGCAGGTGTGGCCCGGTAGAGCGTCCGGTATTCCCCGACAGCGCAATGCGATCCCCGCGCTTCACTTTCTGCCCCGGCTTCACTAACAGCTTACGCAGGTGCATGTAGCGAGTGGTATAGGTGCGGCCGTGGCGGATCGCGACGTAATACCCGGCAGCGCCGCTGCGTTTGGCCACGACTACTTCACCATCGCCCACCGCCAGCACTGGCGTTCCCTGCGGCATCGCGAAATCGACGCCACGGTGCGGTGCGACGCGGCCGGTGACCGGGTTCAGACGACGCGGATTAAAGTTAGAGGAGACGCGGAACTGACGCGCCGTTGGGAAGCGCATAAAGCCCTTCGCCAGACCCGTACCGTTGCGGTCGTAGAATTTGCCGTCTTCGGCGCGGATGGCATAGTAATCCTTACCGTCAGAGCGAAGACGCACGCCGAGTAACTGGCTTTGCTCACGTTTGCCGTCGAGCATTTCGCGCGACATCAATACCGAGAATTCGTCGCCTTTCTTCAGCTTACGGAAATCCATCTGCCACTGCATGGCCTTGATCACCGCGCTGATTTCCGTGCTGGTCAGCCCGGCATCACGCGCGCTGGAGACAAAGCTGGCGCCGACGGTGCCCTTCAGCACGCTGTTGACCCAATCGCCTTTCTGCAGCTCGCTGCTCATTTTAAAACCGTTATCCACACGGGTATAGGTGCGGGTCTCGCGGCGGGACATCTCCCAGGTCAGGCTCTGCAGATCGCCGTCGGCGGTCAGGGTCCAGGAGAGCTGCTGGCCAATCTTCAGGTTGCGCAGCTCTTTATCGGCGGAGGAAAGCTGGGCGATATCGCCCATATCGATACCGTACTGGTTCAGGATGCTGCTGAGCGTATCGCCGGTCGACACCACGTATTCGTGCCCGCCGGCATCGCTATCGGCTTTTTCGTCGAGCTCATCCTGAGGAATGGCTTCTTCTTCCTGCGGGGCCTGGTCGATCGGCTCGGAGGCTTCCGGCAGCAGGGAACGGATCTCGCTTTTTTCCAGTTCAATGGTTCTGACGATGGGGGCGGATTCCGGGTGGTAAATGTAGGGTCGCCAGACGGCGACCGCTAAGGTAAGAACGCTAAGCGACCCCAGCATGACGCGATGAGGTCGTGGCAGATTGTTGAATGCCTGAGTGACAGCGCGGGCTATCTGTTGCACGTATTCACTTCCTCGTTAATCTCCTTTCAGGCAGCTCGAATACTGATTCGCCAGTTGGGTGAGGAATTGCGGGTAACTCGTTTTACCCAGCGTAATTCCTGTCCCCAGTGGATCCAGGGTCCCCATGCGCACAGACGTGCCCCGGGCAACAGCTTCGATAACCGCTGGCCTGAACTGTGGCTCAGCAAAAACGCAAGTGGCTTTCTGCTCAACCAGTTGTGTTCTGATTTCGTGTAAACGCTGCGCACCGGGCTGTATTTCAGGGTTGACGGTAAAGTGCCCCAGCGAGGTCAAACCGTAGTGTTTTTCAAAGTAACCGTAGGCGTCATGAAAAACGAAATAGCCCTTCCCTTTCAGCGGTGCCAGCTCATTGCTCACCTGCTTGTCGGTCGCCGCCAGCGCGGTCTCGAACTGCTGCAGGTTGCTGTCGAGTTTGGCTCGACTCTGCGGCATAAGTTCCAATAATTTATCGTGGATTGCAACCGCCGAAAGCCGCGCTATCTCTGGGGATAACCACAGATGCATATTGTAAATACCGTGATGGTGATCGCCGTCACCTTTTTCTGCTGCGCCATGGCCATGACCATGGTGATCGTCATCGTCGTCCGCCCCGGTGATGAGCAGCGGTTTGACCCCATCCAGCTCGGCAATCGTCACCTTTTTATTCGCCGCAATGCTTTGCGTCGACTTATCCATAAAGGCTTCCATTTCCGGACCAATCCACACCACTAAGTCTGCGTTCTGTAAGCGTTTTACATCAGAAGGACGGAGGGAATAATCATGCTCGGAGGCGCCATCGGGCAGCAGCACCTGGGTCTCGGTCACCCCATCGGCGATGGCCGCCGCGATAAAGCCCAGCGGTTTCATAGAAGTCACCACGGCGGCGCTGGCCAGCGGTACCTGCGCGAACAAAAAAACAGCGCCAAGTCCAGCGCAAAGAAGCGTATTTTTATGTAACATAATGCGTCTAGTCATCGAAATAAGTGAGTGTGATGTGATATTATAACATTCACTAGCTTGTGCAACCCCTAAATTACTATGACAAACCTTGTAACGCTGGAAAATGTCTCGGTGGCCTTTGGCCAACGCCGCGTGTTGTCTGACATCTCGCTGGCTCTCACGCCAGGCAAAATCTTAACCCTGCTGGGCCCCAACGGCGCCGGCAAATCGACCCTTGTGCGGGTGGTTCTCGGGCTGGTAGCACCGACAGAGGGTGTTATCAAGCGTGACGCACGCCTGCGCATCGGCTATGTGCCGCAGAAACTGCATCTGGACGCCACGCTGCCGCTGACCGTTAGCCGCTTCCTGCGTTTGCGCCCGGGCACCCGTAAAGACGACATCCTGCCGGCGCTGAAGCGCGTGCAGGCGGGGCATCTGATCGATGCGCCGATGCAAAAGCTCTCAGGCGGCGAAACGCAGCGCGTACTGCTGGCCCGCGCCCTGCTCAACCGTCCGCAGCTGCTGGTGCTGGATGAACCGACCCAGGGTGTTGACGTCAACGGCCAGGTGGCGCTCTACGATCTTATCAACCAGCTGCGCCATGAACTGGACTGCGCGGTGCTAATGGTATCCCACGATCTGCATCTGGTGATGGCCAAAACCGACGAAGTTTTGTGCCTGAACCAGCATATCTGCTGCTCTGGCGCACCGGAGGTGGTCTCCATGCACCCGGAGTTTATCTCCATGTTCGGACCGCGCGGCGCGGAACAGCTGGGGATATACCGCCACCACCATAATCACCGCCACGACCTTCAGGGGCGAATTGTACTGCGTCGGGGAAACAGCCGCTAATGATTGAACTTCTGTTACCTGGCTGGCTTGCCGGGATGATGCTGGCCTGCGCCGCTGGTCCGCTGGGCTCCTTTGTGGTCTGGCGCCGCATGTCTTATTTCGGCGACACGCTGGCGCATGCGTCTCTGCTCGGCGTCGCTTTCGGTTTATTGCTTAACGTCAATCCGTTCTATGCGGTGATCGTCGTGACCCTGCTGCTGGCCGGCGGGCTGGTGTGGCTGGAAAAACGACCGCATCTGGCGATCGATACCCTGCTGGGCATCATGGCGCACAGCGCGCTGTCCCTGGGGCTGGTGGTGGTCAGTCTGATGTCTAACGTCCGCGTCGATCTGATGGCGTACCTGTTCGGCGATCTGCTGGCGGTTACGCCGCAGGACCTGATCGCCATTGCCACTGGCGTGGTGATTGTGATTGGCATTCTGCTCTGGCAGTGGCGGAATCTGCTGGCGATGACCATCAGTCCGGACCTGGCGTTTGTCGACGGCGTGAAGCTGCAGCGGGTCAAGCTGCTGTTGATGCTGGTCACCGCCCTGACTATCGGCGTGGCGATGAAGTTCGTCGGGGCGCTGATCATTACTTCCCTGCTGATTATCCCGGCCGCCACCGCCCGCCGTTTTGCCCGTACGCCGGAGCAGATGGCCGCCGTGGCGGTGGGCGTGGGCATGCTGGCCGTTACCGGCGGGTTAACCTTCTCGGCTTTCTATGATACCCCGGCCGGGCCGTCGGTGGTGCTCTGCGCCGCGGTGCTGTTTATTCTCAGCATGACGAAAAAAGCCGCCAGCTGAAAATGAAAAAGCCCGGTCACGCTGCTGACCGGGCTTCACCATGAACTGCTCAACCGCAACGCGCTACGGCATTTCCGGCGGCGTAATCCCGAAATGATTCCAGGCGCGCACCGTCGCCATTCTTCCCCGCGGCGTACGCTGCAGAAAGCCCTGCTGAATTAAGTAGGGCTCCAGTACATCTTCAATGGTTTCCCGCTCTTCGCCAATCGCGGCGGCGAGGTTATCCAGCCCCACCGGGCCGCCAAAGAACTTATCTATCACCGCCAGCAGCAGCTTACGGTCCATATAGTCGAACCCTTCCGCATCGACGTTAAGCATATCCAGCGCCTGGGCGGCAATATCGGCGGAGATGGTGCCGTCGTGGCGCACTTCCGCAAAGTCACGCACCCGGCGCAGCAGACGGTTGGCAATACGCGGCGTGCCGCGTGAACGGCGGGCTACTTCCAGCGCGCCCTCGTCGCTCATCTCCAGCCCCATATGGCGGGCGCTGCGGCTGACAATATGCTGCAGATCGGGGATCTGATAGAACTCCAGACGCTGCACGATGCCAAAGCGGTCGCGCAGCGGCGAGGTCAACGAACCGGCGCGGGTGGTGGCGCCGATCAGGGTAAACGGCGGCAGATCGATCTTGATGGAACGCGCCGCGGGACCTTCGCCAATCATAATATCCAGCTGGTAGTCTTCCATTGCCGGATAGAGCACCTCTTCCACCACCGGCGAGAGGCGATGGATCTCATCGATAAACAGAACATCGTGCGGTTCGAGGTTGGTGAGCATCGCGGCGAGATCGCCCGCCTTCTCCAGCACCGGGCCGGAGGTGGTACGCAGATTCACCCCCATTTCATTGGCGACGATATTGGCCAGGGTGGTTTTCCCCAACCCTGGCGGGCCAAAAATCAGCAGGTGATCGAGGGCGTCGCCGCGCAGCTTCGCCGCCTGGATAAAGATCTCCATCTGCGAACTCACCTGCGGCTGGCCGACATACTCTGCCAGCAATTTTGGGCGGATGGCGCGGTCAGCGGCCTCTTCAAAGCCGCTGCTGTCTGCCGATACCAGCCGGTCTGCTTCAATCATCCCTTACCTCACAACGCAGCGCGCAGCGCTTCGCGAATTAGCGTTTCACTGTTGGCGTCCGGACGCGCGATCTTGCTGACCATCCGGCTGGCCTCCTGCGGTTTATAGCCCAGCGCGACCAGCGCGGCAACCGCTTCCTGCTCGGCATCGTCCGCCGTTGGGCCTGCCGGCGAGGTCAGCACCAGATCGGCCGCCGGGGTGAACAGGTCGCCGTGCAGCCCTTTGAAGCGGTCTTTCATCTCAACGATCAGACGTTCAGCGGTTTTTTTGCCAATCCCCGGCAGCTTCACCAGCGAGGCGACCTCTTCCCGTTCAACGGCGTTGACGAACTGCTGCGCCGACATGCCGGAGAGGATCGCCAGCGCCAGCTTGGGCCCCACGCCGTTGGTTTTAATCAGCTCTTTAAACAGGGTACGTTCCTGTTTGTTGTTAAACCCATACAGCAGCTGGGCATCTTCACGCACCACAAAGTGGGTGAAGACGATCGCCTCCTGCCCGGCCTCCGGCAGCTCATAGAAGCAGGTCATTGGCATATGCACTTCATAGCCGACGCCCGCCGTTTCCAGCAACACCAGCGGGGGTTGTTTTTCGAGAATGATGCCTCTGAGTCTGCCTATCACGTGGGGCTCCTGCGTTATGGTCTAAGTATCAGGCGGTATCATAAAAAAAGGCTGGATAGATATCCAGCCTGATTTGCGATTATCGTAAGCGCCCCCGCGCCAGATTGAGCCGGGTCTCGCTGATCTGAGCGGCATTCTGGCTGACATGGCAATGGGTGATGGCGATCGCCAGCGCATCCGCCGCATCCGCCTGCGGATTGGCGGGCAGCTTGAGCAAGGTGCGCACCATATGCTGGACCTGGCTCTTTTCGGCGCTGCCAATCCCGACAACGGTCTGCTTGACCTGACGGGCGGCGTATTCAAACACCGGCAGCGCCTGATTGGTCGCTGCGACGATCGCCACCCCGCGCGCCTGCCCGAGCTTTAACGCCGAGTCGGCATTCTTGGCCATAAAGACCTGCTCAATGGCGAAATAGTCGGGCTGGAACTGGGTGATGATCTCCGTCACCCCGGCGTAGATCAGCTTCAGCCGCGACGGCAGATCGTCCACTTTGGTGCGGATGCATCCGCTGCCCAGATAGCTCAGCTGCCGCCCAACCTGGCGGATCACGCCATAACCGGTAACGCGCGACCCCGGGTCAATGCCGAGAATAATAGCCATCACGCGCCTCCGGTTAACCGTGGATGCGGCTGCATCACAGGGTGGCTGCGACCTCGTCGGAGATCTCGCCGTTATGGTACACTTCCTGCACGTCGTCGCAGTCTTCCAGCATATCGATCAGACGCAGCAGCTTCGGCGCCGTCTCGGCATCCATATCCGCTTTGGTGGACGGAATCATTGAGACTTCGGCAGCGTCGGCTTTCAGGCCGGCGGCTTCCAGCGCGTCGCGCACAGCGCCCATCTCTTCCCAGGCGGTGTAGACGTCGATGGCGCCGTCGTCATAGGTCACCACGTCTTCTGCGCCTGCTTCCAGCGCCGCTTCCATGATAGTGTCTTCATCGCCTTTCTCGAAGGAGATAACGCCTTTCTTGCTGAACAGGTAGGAGACGGAACCGTCGGTGCCGAGGTTACCCCCGGTTTTGGTGAAGGCGTGACGCACTTCCGCAACGGTACGGTTACGGTTGTCGGACAGACATTCCACCATCACCGCGGTGCCGCCAGGGCCGTAACCTTCATAAATGATGGTTTCCATGTTCGCGTCTTCATCGCCGCCGACGCCGCGCGCGATGGCGCGGTTCAGGGTGTCGCGAGTCATGTTGTTAGACAGCGCTTTATCAACGGCCGCACGCAGACGCGGGTTGGAAGCCGGATCGCCGCCGCCCAGACGCGCGGCGGTGACCAGCTCGCGAATGATTTTCGTAAAGATTTTACCGCGTTTGGCATCCTGTGCCGCTTTGCGGTGTTTGGTGTTGGCCCATTTACTATGACCTGCCATAAAAAACTCTCCAAAAAGCGCGCCCTTTCAGGCGGCGTTAATTACAAATTCTTCAATCGCCTGCCGGTTGCTCCACGACTTGGTCAGCGCAGCGGCTTCCGTCGCGCTGACCCAGCGATAGGCCAGATGTTCGGTGAAAGTAATCTCCCGCTCATGAGGCAGCGCAAGACAGAACCAGAATTCCGTATTGCGCTCTACACCCGGCGCATAGCGATGACGCAAATGAGAAAATATCTCGAACTCCACCGTGCGCTGACAGTCGATTAAGGTCAGTTGCTCGCAGGCAACGTCAATGGCGACCTCTTCCTTTACTTCACGCGCGGCGGCCTGCAGCGCGGTCTCTCCAGCTTCCAGGCTGCCGGTGACCGACTGCCAGAACGCGGGATCGTCGCGCCGCTGCAACATCAGCACCCGTTTCGTATCTTCGGCGTAAATGACCACCAGCACCGAAACGGGCAGCTTAAATGACATATTACTTGTTCTCCAGAGACGCTTTTGCCTCTTTCTCCACAACCTGAATACCCAGCTCACCGAGCGCCGCCGGATTGGCGAAGCTTGGCGCTTCGGTCATCAGGCAGGCGGCCGCGGTGGTTTTCGGGAAAGCGATAACGTCGCGGATGTTATCGGTACCGGTCAGCAGCATGGTCAGACGGTCAAGACCGAAGGCCAGACCTGCATGCGGCGGCGTACCGTACTTCAGCGCATCCAGCAGGAAGCCGAATTTCTCACGCTGTTCCTGTTCGTTAATGCCCAGAATACCAAATACGGTCTGCTGCATCTCGCCGCGGTGGATTCGCACCGAACCGCCGCCGACTTCATAACCGTTAATAACCATATCGTAGGCGTTGGCTACAGCCTCTTCCGGGGCGGCTTTCAGCTCATCCGCGGTCATATCTTTCGGCGAGGTGAACGGATGGTGCATCGCCGTCAGGCCGCCTTCGCCGTCGTCTTCGAACATCGGGAAGTCGATCACCCACAGCGGCGCCCATTTGCTCTCGTCAGTCAAACTCAGGTCTTTACCCAGCTTCAGACGCAGCGCGCCCAGCGCGTCGGCCACTACTTTCTTGTTGTCGGCGCCGAAGAAGATCATGTCTCCATCCTGCGCGCCGGTGCGGTCAAGGATCGCTTCCACGATTTCAGCGGTCAGGAATTTGGCCACCGGGCTGTTGATCCCGTCCATGCCTTTGGCACGCTCGGTCACTTTAATATAGGCCAGCCCTTTCGCGCCGTAGATCTTCACAAAGTTGCCGTATTCGTCAATCAGCTTGCGGGTCAGAGAGGCCCCGCCCGGGACGCGCAGGGCCGCCACGCGCCCTTTCGGATCGTTGGCCGGGCCGGCAAAGACCGCGAATTCCACAGACTTCAGCAGGTCGGCGACGTCCACCAGCTCCATCGGGTTACGCAGATCCGGTTTATCGGAGCCATAGCGACGTTCGGCTTCGGCGAAGGTCATGATCGGGAACTCGCCCAGGTCGACGCCTTTCACTTCCAGCCACAGCTGACGCACCATCGCCTCCATGATCTCACGCACCTGCGGCGCGGTCATAAAGGAGGTTTCCACGTCGATCTGGGTGAATTCAGGCTGACGGTCGGCACGCAGGTCTTCATCGCGGAAGCATTTGACGATCTGATAGTAGCGGTCGAAGCCGGACATCATCAGCAGCTGTTTGAACAGCTGCGGCGACTGCGGCAGCGCGTAGAATTTGCCTTTGTGCACGCGGGAAGGCACGAGGTAATCGCGGGCGCCTTCCGGGGTGGCTTTAGTCAGCATCGGGGTTTCGATGTCGAGGAAGCCATGGTCGTCCATAAAGCGGCGCACAAAGCTGGTAATTTTCGCGCGGGTTTTCAGGCGCTGCGCCATCTCCGGACGACGCAGGTCGAGGTAGCGGTATTTCAGACGCGCTTCTTCGGTGTTGACGTGATTGGAGTCCAGCGGCAGCGATTCTGAGCGGTTAATGATCGTCAGATCGGAAGCCAGCACTTCGATAGCGCCGGTGGCCATGTCCGCGTTGATGTTTTTCTCTTCACGCGCGCGAACGGTGCCAGTGACCTGAATGCAGAACTCATTACGCAGTTCAGAGGCTAACTTCAACGCATCCGCACGATCCGGATCGAAAAACACCTGAACGATGCCTTCGCGGTCGCGCATATCGATAAAAATGAGGCTACCGAGATCGCGACGGCGGTTGACCCAACCACACAGAGTCACCTGCTGCCCAACGTGGGACTGTCGAAGCTGTCCGCAATATTCTGTACGCATGAGATATCCCTTAACTTAGCCGTCGGCGGATTGTCGTCTGCCCTGCAGGCGACGAGGTCGCAGCTTTAGCTGATGTCACAACTGAATGAAAAAAGGCGGCTATTATACTGGAAATTCTGTCGTTCGATAAGTCCGACGCACGATGTACGCTGCTTTGCTGCGCGCTTAACGTCCACACTCACATAAATTAACAAAATTTGTTACTCTTTTGCTGAAGCCGCAAAGGTATTGTAGCCGCCTGACAACAGATGAAGATACGGGGATACCATGTTAGAACTCAATGCAAAAAACACGGCGCTGGTGGTAATCGATCTGCAGGAAGGCATTCTGCCTTTCGCCGGCGGCCCGCATCGGGCTGACGAGGTGGTGGCGCGCGCCGCTCGCCTGGCAGACAAGTGCCGGCAACAGGGTTCGCCGGTCATCATGGTCCGCGTGGGCTGGTCGGCCGATTTCGCCGAAGCGCTGAAACAGCCTGTCGACGCTCAGGCCGGGGCGCATACGCTGCCCGAAAACTGGTGGACCTACCCGGCCACGCTGGGTAAGCAGGAGAGCGATATCGAAGTGACCAAACGCCAGTGGGGCGCGTTCTATGGCACCGACCTTGAGCTTCAGCTGCGCCGCCGCGGGATCGACACCATTATTCTCTGCGGCATCTCCACCAACATCGGCGTCGAATCCACCGCCCGCAATGCCTGGGAGCTGGGTTTTAACCTGGTCATCGCTGAAGATGCCTGCAGCGCCGCCTCCGCCGAGCAGCATCAGGGCAGTATGACGCATATTTTCCCGCGCATCGGCCGGGTGCGCAGTACCGAGGAGATCCTCACGGCGCTATGATTTATATTGGGCTTCCCCAGTGGTCGCACCCGAAATGGGTGCGCCTTGGCATCACCAGCCTTGAAGAGTACGCCCGCCACTTTAACTGCGTGGAGGGCAACACCACCCTGTATGCGCTACCAAAGCCGGAGATTGTCGCCCGCTGGTACGAACAGACTCACGATGACTTCCGCTTCTGCTTCAAATTTCCGGCCACCATCTCGCACCAGGCCGCCCTGCGCCATTGCGACGAGTTAAGCAGTGAATTTTTTGCCCGCCTGGCGCCGCTGGCCTCGCGCATCGGCCAGTACTGGCTGCAGCTGCCGGCGACGTTCGGTCCTCGCGATCTCCCCGCGCTATGGCATTTTCTCGACGGACTGCCGAAGGATTTCACCTACGGCGTCGAAGTTCGTCATCCCGAGTTTTTCGCCAAAGGGGAAGCGGAACAGCAGCTCAACCGCGGGCTGCACGAGCGTAACGTCAACCGCGTGATCCTCGACAGCCGCCCGGTCCATAGCGCTGCGGCCACCAGTCCGGCGATGATCGATGCCCAACAAAAGAAACCGAAGGTGCCGGTACATGCGGTGATGACCGCCCGACAGCCAATGGTGCGCTTTATCGGCGGTGACGATATGGCCCATAACCGGGAACTGTTTCGCGTCTGGCTTCAGACCCTGGCGAAGTGGCATCAGTCGGGGACCCCGTGGTTGTTCCTGCATACTCCGGACATTGCCTTCGCCCCGGCGCTGGTGGATACCCTGTGGGGTGACCTGCGCGCTGCCCTGCCGGCGGCAGGAAATGCGCCGTCGATTCCGCAGCAATCTTCTCTTTTCTGATATCCTGCTATCATATCCGGAGCCATCTGCCAGAGTTAAAGGGAGTTTTCGTATGGTCAGCGCGCTGTATGCCGTTTTAGGTGCGTTATTGTTAGTGAAGTTCTCATTTGACGTGGTGCGTCTGCGCACCCAATACCATGTAGGCTACGGTGACGGCGGCTTTAGCGAGCTGCAGGTTGCCATCCGCGTTCACGGCAATGCCGTCGAATATGTGCCGATTGGCCTCATTTTGCTGTTATTTATGGAGATGAACGGCGCTCAGACCTGGATGGTGCACGTTTGCGGGATTTTATTGATTGTCGGGCGACTGATGCACTCCTGGGGCTTTCATCACCGCGTCTACTACTGGCGCCGCTCCGGCATGAGCGCCACCTGGTGCGCGTTGTTGCTAATGGTGCTGGCCAATCTCTGGTATATGCCCTGGGAGTTGGTTTTCTCCCTCCGTTAGCGCACAATACGCCGTTTTCGTTTTTTCGGGTTTAACGTTATGTCTCACCGCGATACGCTTTTTTCCGCGCCGATTGCCAGCCTCGGCGACTGGACCTTTGATGAACGGGTTGCTGAAGTCTTCCCCGATATGATCCAGCGTTCTGTGCCCGGCTACTCCAATATCATCTCGATGATCGGCATGCTGGCCGAGCGCTTCGTTCAGCCCAACACTCAGGTTTACGATCTTGGCTGTTCGCTGGGCGCCGCCACCCTCTCCGTGCGCCGCAATATTAGCCATCCGGGCTGTCGCATTATCGCTATCGATAACTCGCCCGCGATGGTGGAGCGCTGCCGTCGCCATATTGACGCTTATAAAGCGCCGACGCCGGTCGAAGTGATTGAAGGGGATATCCGCGACGTGACCATTGAAAACGCCTCGCTGGTGATCCTGAACTTTACTATTCAGTTCCTTGAGCCGGGCGATCGCCAGGCGATCCTCAACAAAGTCTATCAGGGGCTGAATCCGGGCGGCGCGCTGGTGCTCTCGGAAAAATTCAGCTTCGAAGACGCCCACGTTGGCGAACTGTTGTTCAATATGCATCATGACTTTAAGCGCGCCAACGGCTACAGCGAACTGGAGATCAGCCAGAAACGCAGCATGCTGGAAAATGTGATGCTGACGGACTCCGTCGAAACCCATAAAGCCCGCCTGCGTCAGGCTGGGTTTGAACATGCCGAACTGTGGTTCCAGTGCTTTAACTTTGGCTCGCTGGTGGCCGTGAAAGCCGGGGAGCAGGCATGATCGACTTCAGTAACTTCTATCAGCTGATCGCCAAAAGCCCGCTGTCTCACTGGCTGGAGACGCTGCCTGCCCAGGTAGCCGCCTGGCAGCGCGATGCCCTGCACGGCAAGTTTCGTGAATGGGAGCGCGCCGTAGAATTTCTGCCGGAGCTAACGCCCTGGCGTCTGGATCTTCTGCACAGCGTCACCGCCGAGAGCGAAACGCCGCTCAGCGAAGGCCATCAGCGGCGGATCGAAAATCTGCTTAAAAACCTGATGCCGTGGCGCAAAGGCCCTTATTCGCTGTACGGCATCAATATCGATACCGAATGGCGATCCGACTGGAAATGGGAGCGCGTTCTGCCGCACCTGTCCGATCTCACTGGCCGGACTATCCTCGACGTAGGCTGCGGCAGCGGCTATCACATGTGGCGGATGATCGGCGCCGGCGCACATCTGGCGGTCGGTATCGATCCCACCCAGCTGTTCCTGTGCCAGTTTGAAGCGGTGCGTAAGCTGCTCGGTAACGACCAGCGGGCGCATTTGCTGCCGCTGGGCATCGAGCAGCTGCCGGCGCTGGAGGCCTTCGACACCGTGTTCTCGATGGGGGTGCTCTACCACCGCCGCTCGCCGCTGGACCATCTGTGGCAGCTGAAAGATCAGCTGGCGCCAGGGGGGGAGCTGGTGCTGGAGACGCTGGTGGTTGAAGGAGATGAAAATACGGTGCTGGTTCCGGGCGACCGCTATGCGCAAATGCGCAACGTCTATTTTATCCCCTCGGCGGCGGCCCTGAAAATGTGGCTGGAGAAGTGCGGGTTTATTGACGTGCGTATCGTCGACGCCTGCGTCACCTCGACAGAGGAGCAGCGACGCACCGAATGGATGACGACCGAATCGCTGGCCGATTTCCTCGACCCACAGGATCAGCGCAAAACGGTGGAAGGCTATCCGGCGCCATTACGGGCTGTGATCATTGCCACCAAACCGGAAACCCAGCAGTCGCTGGCGAAAAAAGCGAGATAAAAAAAGGCCCCTGTTTAATGGGCAGGGGCCTGGTACGGGCAATCATCATATTGGGCGACATGATGTGCAGCAAAAAACCGTTTAACTTCTCCAGGCGGAGATAATCCTTTTCATCTCCGCCACCGCTGCGCCATTCACGGCGTAGCGTCTGTATTCATCGGCATCGGGATCGGCTGACATCGAAACGCCCGGATGACGAAAGCGCATTTCCGACGGCAACCAGTGGCCAGCCGAGCTATGGACCTCTTTCACCCCCGCCTGCAGAAACAGCGGCAGGTTCGCGGCGCGGACTCCCGCACCGGCCATAATGATTGGAGTATCCCCTGCGGCAATAAGTTCCGTAATTAATGAAATACCTTTCTCCGCCGAGGATTGCTGACCGGAAGTCAGGATACGTTTGACCCCCAGCTCACCCAGCGTTTTCCAGGCCTGACGCGGGTCAGCGCACAGATCGAACGCGCGATGAAAGGTCACCGCCAGCGGCCCCGCCGCGGCCATTATTTTTTTCATCCGCGGGATATCGACCTGGCCATCAGCATCCAGCACGCCGGTCACCAGCCCGGGAAAGCCCAGATCCCGCACCATGCGAATATCGTTAAGCATCGCGGCGAACTCTTCCTCGGTGTAGCAGAAATCGCCGCCGCGCGGGCGAACGATCGGATGCACCGGGAGAGTAATCGCCTCGCGGGCCGAGACCAGCACCCCATAAGAGGGGGTTAATCCCCCTTCCTGCGGCGCGGCGCAGAGCTCAATACGATCGGCGCCGCAGCGCTCAGCCTCCCGGGCGCACGCCATGCTGTAGCAACACACTTCCAGTACCGCCATTCCTCTCTCCCTGATCCAGACAACCTTTGCAGCATGTCACAATTTCACGCGGCAGACGCCGCGCGGCTTCACACTGTTACGTATCGGCTTGCTCGCTGGCGACGATTTGTTCAATAGACCACGGATGAAATTTGACCGTCACGCTGCCGTCGGTCACCGCCAGGGTAGGATTCGGCAGGCGCTCATGCTCCCCTTTCGGCGAGCTGGTTTTGACCACGATCCCCGGCTGGCTGAGTCCGTCATCGGCCAGCAGCGCCAGAGCGCGGGCATTTAAGGTTGCCGGATCGCCGGGCAGGACGATTTCGATATGCTCCCAGCCTTCATGGGGATAACGCTTTTCACCCGGCCACGGCAGCTCAACGATATGGAAGCGCCAGTGCGCCACGCAGACCGGCTCCGCCAGTTTGAACAGGCAAATGGGCCGGCCGTTGATCATATTCTCCGACAGCAGGGTGCCGCACTGCTCCAGACCGCGGCGCCAGCGTTCCGCAGTGGTATTCTGATGACAGCGCAGGGAGATATGGTCGGCGTCGAGCCCGGCGATCTCCAGTCCCAGTCGCGCAGTGAAGCGCTCAAGCGCATCGGAAAATCGCGGGAGATCCGCCGTAATATCGGCCAGTGGTTCAATTTGCTGCCAGTTTGCCATGGGTTTGCTCGTCAATAATGCTCGTCAGTAATGAAAAGGTAATTTACCGTGTTTCGGCCTGCGGACCAACCGCCGCCCCGCTGATGGGCAACTGACCGGCGATGGATTGCGCACGCCGGCGCGCCGCGCGCAATGCTGACGGACGGGGACAAATGCAGTATACTCCCGCCCTAATTTGTCCACATTATGGCGCCGCCTCCCTCGGGGGCAGGCGCATTACACGTAAGGTATTCCGGTGAATATTCAGGCTCTTCTCTCAGAAAAAGTCAGCCAGGCCCTGATCGCGGCAGGCGCGCCTGCCGATTGCGAACCCCAGGTCCGCCAGTCAGCAAAAGTTCAGTTCGGCGACTATCAGGCCAACGGCGTGATGGCTGTCGCCAAAAAGCTGGGTATGGCGCCGCGACAACTTGCAGAGCAGGTACTGTCTCATCTTGACCTCAACGGCATTGCCAACAAGGTTGAAATCGCCGGGCCGGGCTTTATCAATATTTTCCTCGACCCCGCGTTTCTGGCGGACAACGTCAACCGCGCGCTGCAGTCTGAGCGCCTGGGCGTCACGAAACCGCAGGCGCAGACTATCGTCGTCGACTACTCGGCGCCAAACGTAGCGAAAGAGATGCACGTCGGCCATCTGCGTTCGACCATCATTGGCGATGCTTCAGTCCGTACCCTGGAGTTCCTGGGTCATAAGGTGATCCGCGCCAACCACGTCGGCGACTGGGGCACCCAGTTCGGGATGCTGATCGCGTATCTGGAAAAACAGCAGCAGGAAAACGCCGGCGAGATGGCCCTGGCCGACCTCGAAGGTTTCTATCGCGAAGCGAAAAAGCACTATGACGAAGACGAAGCCTTCGCCGAGCGCGCGCGCAGCTACGTGGTTAAGCTGCAGGGCGGTGATGAGTACTTCCTGCAGATGTGGCGTAAGCTGGTCGACATCACCATGTCGCAGAACCAGATCACCTACGATCGCCTGAACGTCACCCTGACCCGCGATGACGTGATGGGTGAGAGCCTGTACAACCCGATGCTGCCGGGGATCGTCGCCGATCTGAAAGCCAAAGGGCTGGCGGTTGAGAGCGAAGGCGCTACCGTGGTCTTCCTTGATGAGTACAAAAACAAGGAAGGCGAACCGATGGGCGTCATCATCCAGAAAAAGGATGGCGGCTACCTCTATACCACCACCGATATCGCCTGTGCGAAGTATCGCTATGAAACGCTGCACGCCGACCGCGTGCTCTACTACATCGACTCTCGTCAGCACCAGCACCTGATGCAGGCGTGGACCATCGTGCGCAAGGCAGGCTACGTGCCGGACTCCGTGCCACTGGAGCACCATATGTTCGGTATGATGCTGGGGAAAGACGGCAAGCCGTTTAAAACCCGCGCCGGCGGTACCGTGAAGCTGGCGGATCTGCTGGACGAAGCGCTGGAGCGCGCCCGTCGCCTGGTGGCCGAGAAGAACCCGGATATGTCGGCTGACGAGCTGGAAAATCTGGCGAAAGTGGTGGGTATCGGCGCGGTTAAATATGCCGACCTGTCGAAAAACCGCACCACCGACTACGTCTTCGACTGGGATAATATGCTGGCGTTCGAAGGCAACACCGCGCCGTATATGCAGTATGCCTATACCCGCGTGCTCTCCGTGTTCCGCAAAGCCGGCATCGACGAAAACGCGATGATCGACGCGCCGGTGGTCATCGCCGAAGATCGCGAAGCTCAGCTGGCCGCGCGCCTGCTGCAGTTTGAAGAGACCCTCTCCGTGGTCGCTCGCGAAGGGACGCCGCACGTGATGTGCGCCTACCTCTACGATCTGGCGGGCCTGTTCTCCGGCTTCTACGAGCACTGCCCGATCCTCAGCGCGGAAAGCGAAGAGACCCGTAACAGCCGTCTGAAGCTGGCGCTGCTCACGGCGAAAACCCTCAAGCTGGGTCTTGATACCCTCGGTATCGAGACCGTCGAGCGTATGTAACAAGCAACCCGGCGAAAGCCGGGTTAGTTTTATTCGGCGCCTCGCCAGCGGGGCGCCCTGCTCAGAAGTACTTGCGTAGATACTCCGTCAGACAAAGGATCGCCATCGCCTGACCGTAGGGCATCGAGGTAAGCGGGATCTGGCGATAAAAATCGAGGTCTGACCCCATCCCGGTGCCAAATGAGGTCTGCAGCAGCTCCCCCTGCGGCGAAATATTCTGCACAATTCCGCGAATCGCTTTTTCAGCCACCCCGGCGTAGTGCTGCCCGACGTAACGCTTGCGCACCGCTTTGAGAATCCCGTAGGCCAAGCCGGCGGTCGCCGAGGCCTCAAGATAAGAGTGCGGGTCGTCCAGCAAGGTATGCCACAGGCCGCTGTCGTCCTGGCATTTTGCCAAGGCGGCAATCTGTGCGTCGAGGACTGTAATCAGATAGCGCCGTACCGCGTTCCCCTCGGGGAGATCCACCAGTTCCAGAAAATCCGGGATCACCATGGTGAGCCAGCTGTTGCCCCGCGCCCAACGCGCCCGGGCAAAGTTATGCCGCCCCTCATAGTTCCAGCCGTGAAACCACAGCCCGGTCTCCCGGTCCATCAGGTTCTGCACATGGAGCAGGAACTGGTAGGTTGCCTCCTCCACATACTGCGGGCGGTTAAGCAGCTTGCCAATTTTGGCTAACGGCAACACGGTCATCATCAGCGTGTCATCCCACATTTGCTGATGGTTCTCCTCCGCCAGAGTCATGTGCTGCATACCGCCCTGCTCGGTGCGCGGCATCTCGTACATCGCCCACTCCGCCCAGCTCTCCAGCCACGGCAGATACGCCATACGGCCGGTCTCTTCAAAGCGGTAAGCCAGGGTCAGAAACGGGGCCATAGTATTGACGTTTTTGGTCGTTGCCCCCTCGGCGAAGCGGTCGGCAAACCAGCGATCGATGATATCACGCATCTCGATATCGCCGGTTTGCTGGTAATACTGATAGATGCCGTACAGCCCAACGCCGTGGGTCCACTCCCAGCCGGCCCAGCCTTTGGTATCGATCACGCGCCCGTCATCCAGGCGTAGTAAAAATTGCCCGCTCTCATCCTTAATATTCACCAGGTTTTGCGTCACGTTGCGGATCAGCGCCTGCAGTTCGCTGCGGGCGATAAAACGCTCAGGCTGACGCAGTAATGGGCTATGTTTGACCGGCCAAACTTTCATGTTGTTAACCTCGGGTATATGTCGAATTCAAAGCGCCGCCCTTAATGAGCGCCGGGGCAGCAGGTTTATGACGATTCAGATAGCCAATATTGTTATTGCCCCACAGACAGTCGTAAGGCATCCCCGCCAGCAGCTCGACCACCGCACGGTGTTCCGCACTGGTCTGTTCCGACTGAGCGTAGCCGAGCTCGCGCATTCTGAGGGTCTCGCTGCGCAGGACGCTGTGGGTGTGCAGGTTGAGCTTGAAGCGCAGCGAGACGAGGAAGCCGCAGGCTAACACCACCAGAGTGCCGACGCTGAGGATCAGCAGAATGGTATGGCTGACCCCTTCAGGCTGTATTTTTTGCCCGGAAACAAACCCCGACAACTGCATAATGATCCCCACCAGCATCACCGCCCCCGCCTGCGAGGCTTTGCGGGTCAGGGTCATGATGCCGGCAAAAATCCCCTCCCGGCGCTGGCCGGTGATCGCTTCGTCGACGTCGGCAATATAGGTGTAAGTATTCCACGGTACGTAATTTATCCCGCCGCGTCCCAGTCCGGCGACAGCAGAGATGAGCAGCAATAAGGAATAGACGTCGCTCAGTCCGGCGTAATAGAGCAGCGCGTAGGAGAGTGAGCTCAGGCCAAACAGGACCACCACCATGCGGTACGACGGCGCGGGGCCAAAACGAATGCACAGCGGGATCATGGCGATTACTGCAATAAACTGGAAGATGGCCATCGTCCCCAGCAGGTTCGAGGCGACGGCGGCTTCCTGCATCAGAACAAAGACCACGTAATAGGTAAACACGGCATTGAAGACGTCCTGGGCGATATAGCCCCCCAGATACATGCCGAGGTGCTGGCGGAAAATTTTTATCCGCAGCGTAGAACTCAGCTCAATCACCAGGCGATTGAGGCTCTGAGCAAGGGTTAAGTTTTGTTTTTCCGCTTCCGCCCGCAGGGCCGCTTCCGACCACGCCTCCCGCGGTCGTTCCCAGGTGAAACACCAGACCAGAGTCAGCATCACCGCGCACAGCACCGAGAACACCAGACTGGCATAGAAGAACGAGCTGGCATTATCTTTGCCGAGCCAGGAGAGAAGGATCCCCGGCAGGAAGGAGGCTAAAATCGCCGACATCTGCGCCATCGAAATGCGCGCGCCGGAGAATTTGGTTTTCTGTTTAAAGTCATCGGTCATCTCCGGCACCAGCGTCTCATAGGGCACCAGAATCATGGTATAGACCATATCAAACAGCAGATAGGTCGCCAGGTAGTACCAGAAGCCCATCTCGCCGACCCACATCGCTGAATAGCTGAATACGCAGGGGATGCCGAGCAGAATAAAGAATTTTCTGCGGCCGAAGCGCTTACCAAGCCAGGTGGTGCCAAAGTTATCGGTGAGAAAGCCCATCAGCGGGCTTACCACCGCGTCCAGCACGCGGGCGGCAGCAAAAATAAGCGTGGCCTCAATCGGGGTCAGTCCGCAAAAGGTCGTGTAAAAGTAGAGCAGCCATGCGGCGGTTAACGCCGTCGTGCCGGCGCCGAGAAAATCGCCCGCGCCGTAGGCCAGATAGTTAGCCAGTCCAATTTTTCGTGTTTTCATCGCCGTGATCCTGTGTCTTTTTTTAAAAGAACGCCGACAATCGTTCCGGATTTGCCACCGGAAGGGAGTGGGTACCTGGCTACACTAAAAGCTGTGAAAGGAGGTTACCTTTGTACTTTTGCCACGGAACAGTCGCCGGTGGCAAAATGACAAAGAGATGACGTCGCCACTTCACTCATTTATAAAACAGCATTTCTTTTTAATCAAAAGACAGGTTCATTGATGTGATCTGGCTGGAAGGTCGCCGACTGACGAACAGGCTCGCAAATCCCGGGATCGGCCCTTGCGCAGTCGGGGAAACAGGAGTAAAGAATGGAAGAAAGGGTTATTCCGCGTATCTCAAGGAGGCCAGATGCCTTATACCCATCTGCTGGTTGCCGTCGCGCCAACGCCGGAGAGTCAGGTATTAATTAAAAAAGCGGTGTCGATAGCCCGCCCCGTTAACGCGAAGGTGAGCTTAATCACTCTCGCTACGGATCCGGAGCTGTATAACCAGTTCGCCGCACCGATGATGGAAAATCTGCGCGAAGTGATGCAGGAAGAGACGCGGGAGTTTCTCAATGAGCTGGCTCGCCACGCGGACTACCCAATAGAAAGAATGACCATCGCCTGCGGCGAGCTAGGCCATCATATTAAGGACTTCTGCCGGTCGCACCGTATTGATCTGGTGATCTGCGGCAATCACAACCATTCCCTCTTCTCACGCGCCACCTGCTCGGCGAAAAGTATCGTCGGCAGCTGCGGCGTTGATGTCCTGTTGGTTTCCCTTGAAAAGGGCTAACGCCGGTTAGCCCTTTTCCTGAACTAGGCCAGTTTAGGGAAGGTGGCTATCTTCCCCCGCAGACGGCTCTCCTCGCTGCGCGGTGAAATATGCTGCAGATCCTCGACAAAGCGCGCCTGCCAGTTATGAATATCATTTTCTCTGATCACGTCCAGCATCGCTGAATGACGGGCGATACGTTCCGCCAGCGGCATGCTGAGCGCGCGATCCAGCGCGGCGGCAACCTCGTCGCGATCGTAAGGATTGACGATCAGGGCGCTGGTCAGCTCCTGCGCCGCCCCGGCAAACTGCGACAGGACCAGTACGCCAGGGTTATCCGGATCCTGCGCCGCGACGTACTCCTTCGCCACCAGATTCATACCATCGCGTAGCGGCGTCACCAGCCCGACGTCAGAGTAGCGGAAGACCTTCATCAGCAGCTTACGATCAAAATGCTGGTTCAGATAGTAGAGCGGTGTCCAGCCAAGCTGACCAAACTGTCCGTTGATGCGTCCGGCTGCGGTTTCCAGCTGGTGGCGGATATCCTGATAGGCCTGCACATCGCCGCGGGAGGTCGGCGCGATCTGGGTATAACGGATTTTGCCGTGGTGCTGAGGGTACTTCTCGAGCAGCGTCTCGTAGGCGAGGAATCGCTCCGGCAACCCTTTCGAATAGTCAAGACGCTCCACGGAGAAGATATTCTTCACATTTTTCAGCTCGTTCTTCAGCTGGGCCAGCTTCGGCGGCAGCGGACCTTTAGCGTTGCGCATAATTTCGTCCGGATCGATCCCTATCGGATAAACCTCGGTACTGAACGCCTTACCCCATGCCTGATAGCGTTTATCGCCGAGGTCGGATAGGCGAGTCTGCATAGCAATGCTGTCGAGAAAAGCGGTTCTGTCGCTTTCGGTCTGGAAGCCCAGCAGATCGTAATCGCACAGTTGCTCCAGCAGCTCAGCGTGCGGCGGCAGAGCGTTAAAAATCTCCGGCGTCGGGAACGGAATATGTAAGAAAAACCCGATGCGATTGTTCACCCCGCGCTTGCGCAGCTCGCTGGCGAAGGGCAGAAGATGGTAATCATGGATCCACAGCGTATCGTCTGGCTCAATCAGCGGCAGAAGCTTGTCCGCCAGCATGGCGTTAACCCGCAGATATCCCTCCCAGGCTTCGCGCTGAAAGCTGACCAGATCAAGGCGATAGTGGAAAGCCGGCCACAGCACGGCGTTAGAGAACTGGTTGTAGTATTCATCATGGTCCCGTTCATTAAGGTTGAACGACGCCCATGAAATATTCCCGCGGGAGACCTGCTTGAGCGGCTGCTGGTCATCGCCAATCTCGCCGCTCCAGCCAAACCACAGACCCCCCGCCGCTCTCAGTGCCCCCAGGATGCCGACGGCCAGACCGCCAGCGCTCGATTTTTTATCGTCCGGTAAGGCGATACGGTTAGAGACTACGACTAAACGACTCATGGTCATCCCTCCTTTCGGTTTGCGCGTCATACGCCAGATGTTGCAACCACGTCCTTACAGCGGCGGCATCCGCCAACCGCCAGTGCGCCTGAGTTTCCCCGGCGCCAACTTTTACCGACATTCCCTGCAGTTGATTAACGACGCTGAAACCCGCCTCGTCGGTCAAATCATCGCCGACAAAAACCGGTTCGCGGCCGGCGAATGGCGCCTCCTGCATGAACGCGGTAATCGCCTCCCCTTTGTTGACGCCGCGGGGTTTAATCTCCACCACGCACTTGCCAAGCTGTAACGCCAGCAGCGGATAGCGCTGAACAATCCGCTGCGCCAGCTCCAGCACGGCGCTCTGCTGCTGCGGGGCCTGGCGATAGTGGAGCGCGAAAGCCATCTCTTTACTCTCCAGCTCACATCCCGGGAGCGCTTCCAGCGCCGACGTCAGCTCAGCCGCGATCTCATCGCGCAGCGCTGTCGGCAGAGAGACGATGTAGGTTTTACCATTGATATCACGGCGCTCGGCCCCGTGAACGCCGGCCAGCGGTAGCCGCCAGGGATGGGTTAGCGCGTCAAGTTCAGCCATTGAGCGCCCTGAAATCAATGCCACCGCGCCCCCCTGCTGCTGGGCCAGCGCATTGAGCGCCTGCAGCGTGCTGTCGGGTATCACCACCTGATCGGGGTGCGGTTGGATATCGGCAAGAGTACCGTCGAGGTCAAAGAAAAAAGCGTAGTTTCCGGTTAGCGCAGGCGGTACAGATATCTGGTTATCCACCCTGTTTCCTCCTTATCATGGCCAGCCGAAGCTGGTTGTTAATTATATGTGAGCCATGTAAGTATAGACAGTGTGACCAACCTCGCCATTTTTGATAGTTACCGCCAGCGAAACGGGCGCTGGCGGCAATTACTCTGTAAACTAAAAAGTTCGGTTTAAATTCAGGCCGCACGTTTGGCTTTTTGTTTGTAGCGGTCGAAGATCACCGCCGCCAGCAGGATCACCCCGCGCACGACGTATTGTGAGAATGGCGAGATATTCAGCAGGTTCATCGCATTTTCCACGGTTCCGAGGATCAGGATCCCGGCCACCACGTAGGAGATCTTGCCGATCCCGCCCTTCAGCGACACCCCGCCCAGCACGCAGGCCGAAATAACAATCAGCTCATAGCCAATCGAGGTCATCGGCTGGCCGCTGGTCATGCGCGACGCCAGAATGATCCCCGCTGCGGCAGATACCAGACCGGAGAGCACAAAGATAATAATCTTGGTGCGCACCACCGGGACGCCGGCCAGGCGCGCCGCCTCTTCATTGCCGCCAATAGCCAGCGTATTACGGCCAAAGGTGGTTTTGTTTAGTAATAATCCGAAAACCACCAGGCAGGCGACGGTCAGCCAGATCGGCGCCGGCAAACCAAACCAATTGGCATAGCCGAGGGTGAAGAAACGTTCATCTTCGATCCCCACCGCTTTGCCGTCGGAGATAATATAGGCCAGGCCGCGGACAATCTGCATGGTGGCCAGCGTGGTGATCAGCGCGTTGATCTTAAGGCGCGCAATGACAAAGCCGTTAACCAGGCCACTAAGCGCCCCCAGCAACAGGCCTGCGGCGATCCCCAGCCACAGGCTTTCGCTGAGATTAATCACCACCGCGGTGGTGACCCCGGCGCAGGCGATAACCGACGCCACCGACAGGTCAAAATCGCCGGAGGCCAGGCAAAACAGCATGCCGCAGGCCACCATCCCGGACATCGAGATCGCCAGCCCCAGCCCTTTCATATTGACGAATGAAGCAAAGTTGGGCACAAAAATCACACAGCCGATAAACAGCACCGCAAACACCACCAGCATGCCAAACTGATCCCAGATGCGGGCAAAGCTAAAGGTTGAGCGGGTAGCCCCGGACGTAGTCACTGATGACATCATTTACTCCTTACTCAGGCGACAGCCTGGCTCACTGTTGGCATCGCAAGGCTTAACGCCTGCTGTTCATTGGCTTCTTCATGCAGCAGTTCGCCGGCGATTTGTCCTTCGCGCATCACCACGATGCGGTCAGCGACGCCCAGCACTTCCGGCAGGTCGCTGGAGGCAAACACCACGGCGACACCGGAGGCGGCGAGGCCATAGATCACATTGTAAATTTCATGTTTGGCGCCGACGTCGATGCCGCGGGTTGGCTCATCAAGCAGGATCACCTTCATCTCTTCCGACAGCCAGCGGCCAAGGATCGCTTTCTGCTGGTTGCCGCCCGACAGGTTCATAATCAGCTGTTCCGGGCCCGGCGTTTTAATATTCAGCGACTGGATATGTTGATCGGCGTTGTCCGCCTCCCAGGCGTTGTTGATCAGGCAGCCAGCGTGAATATGCTTGCGCCGGGCGCTGATATTGATGTTATCGCGCACGGAATGCACCGGAATAATCCCCTCCGCTTTACGATCCTCCGGGCACAGCATCATCCCGGCCTGGATGGCCTGGGCCGGTTTGCGAATGGAGACGGGCTGGCCATCGATATACACCTGACCGCCGGTTATCTGCGTGCCGCCAAACAGGCCTTTCATTAGTTCGCTGCGCCCGGCACCCACCAGTCCGAACAAACCGACAATTTCACCGCTGCGCACCGAGAGACTAACCGGCGTGCGCACGCCCGGCGCTTTGACCTCCTCCAGGCGCAGCCGCTCCTTGCCATAGGGGCGAGGCTTCCAGCCATAAATATCGCCCAGATTGCGGCCTACCATTGCCTGGACCAGGGCGTCGTGGCTGACGCTCGGCATATCGTCAAAGGTGCAAACGTAGCGGCCATCTTTAAAGACGGTGATGGCATCGCTGAGGGCAAAAATCTCTTCCATCCGGTGTGAAACATAGATGATGACCCTTCCCTCCTCCCGCAACTCGCGGATGACGCGAAACAGGTTGTCGATCTCTCTGGCGGAGAGCGAGCTGGTCGGCTCATCGAACGCGATAATCTTGGCGTTACGCGCCAGCGCTTTGGCAATCTCCACCATCTGCCATTGACCAATGGAGAGATATTTCAGCGGCGTCTCCGGGTCGATATCCAGACCCAGATGCTCCAGCTGCAGGCGGGCCTCATAGTTGAGCAGCGAGCGATTGACGATGCCGCCTCTGTGCGGCAGCTGACCGAGATAGATATTTTCGGCGACGGTCATCTCCGGGATCAGATGCAGCTCCTGGTAGATAATTGCCACGCCGGCGTTCAGCGCCTCCATGGTATTGGCGAATGCCATCTGCTGGCCGCCGATCTGCAGATGGCCCGCGGTCGGGATATAGTTGCCGCTGAGAATTTTCAACAGCGTCGATTTGCCTGCGCCATTTTCGCCCATCAGCGCGTGGATCTGTCCCGGGTAGCAGTCAAAACTGATATCGGACAAGGCCTTTACGCCAGGGAACGTCATGGTGATGCCGCGAAATGAGAGATAAGGGGTAGACTGTTGCATAACGACTCCGCTCTTCTGCACTCAGCCCCCGCGCCGCGGCGGGGGCCAGTTTAATCAGGCTGTTACAGCCCTTTTTTCGCCAGCTCTTCTTTGAAGTTATCGCGGGTAATCAACACCACATCGGTCACCGCCGTGAACTTCGGCGGCTCGACGCCCTTGGTGACCCAGTTGTAGAGCATTTCGCTGGTTTTGTAGCCGTGGATATCCGGGCTTGGCAGCAGAGAACCATAGAAGCCGGTCGGCTGCGCCTTCGACAGTTCGTTAACGGCATCCACGCCGTTGATGCCGATGCCAATCACATCGGGAGCTTTAAAGCCCTGACCTTCGGTCGCGCGCACGCCGCCGAGGACGGTGTTGTCGTTCATCCCGACGATCAGCCAGTGTTTAACCTGCGGATGTTGGACCAGCATCGAGTTACCGGCGTCGAACGCTCCCGGGATATCGTTGGATTTTGTCGGCACGCGGTAGATTTGCGCGTCCGGGAAGCCGGCCGCCTTCAGGGCATCGATGGAGCCGGTGGTGCGACGGCGCGCGGTATCCAGCTCATCGGCGGTGATCGCCATTACGGCGGTGTCTTTGACATCCCAGCCGCGCTTTTGCATCTCTTTATAGAGTTCCTGCCCCTGACGGGCGCCAATTTCGCTCGCCGCCATCATCACCAGCGGTACGCTCTCCATCGGTTTGCCTTTCGCATTGACGAACTGGTCATCGACGGTAATCACCTTCATGTCATAGCCACGCGCTTTGGCGACAATCGCCGACCCGAGCTTGGGATCGGGGGTACAGATGACAAAGCCCTTCGCGCCGCTGGCCGCCAGGCTGTCAATGGCATTCAGGGTTTTCTCCCCATCCGGAACCGCAATTTTAATAACGTCAAAGCCTAAATCTTTTCCTGCTTTATCAGCAAATTTCCACTCAGTCTGAAACCATGGCTCTTCCGGCTGTTTCACCAGAAAACCCAGTTTAAGATTTTCCGCCATAGCTGATTGTGACATAACCGCAGCGAGACCAATGGCCGCCAGCGCTTTAGTAAATTTGTGCATGGTAAACTCCAGCTTTAATTCGCTTTCATGTAGGGAAAAATCGGAATTAACAATTTAATCGGCATCAAAACAAGGCATTAGAAAAATCGCATTCCCCACTGCCGTTGTTAGAGTAGTAATACCCGGAAATTATTTCTCCATACGAGAGCATTATCACATCGCGGAATTACAGTAATTGCGTACATACATTTAGCAAAAAATGACATAAAAAATGACACAATTGTCATACAATTTTACCGGGGCATAGCAGGATCATCTATACCATCAGCAGGCTTATCCTTGTGTTGTCAGAGGATGTTTAACGGTGGGTTACAGCACTGTTATCATCAGCGATTGACGGCGCTGCTACGGGCGATCGCCTGTGCGCCACTCAAATGGCAACCCACCTCGCACCGCTGAGCCACATGGCCCGCTTAATATCGCGAAAAAACGGATCTTTGGCGTAATTTATTGCGAATAGAAAAAATATATTCCTCTTTATAAAAGCGCCTGCAAAAAAAATAAAAATAATGATCATCAACCTGAAACATTACTAATGAAATAACTTATTCCGTTCTCTTCTACGACGAATCTCGTAGTCAAATACTTATATCTTATAACCAATCTGAAACCAGCGAGCCCCTGCCAACGGCGCACAATCTCAGCCCTGGTAGTTTGCAAAAATAATGGTGTAACAAAACGTAAATTACCGCGCTTGAGAGTTTTCTTAATTTCGTTAAGCGAGTATTCTTAAATCGTCGGCAAATGGAAAAAATACCCGACTCATACGGAATGTGTAGAGTTTTATTATTCTGCAACAGTGCCGCGTGTCACTATTTTATCTTGTAGTTATCCGCAGGATCCGCTGACGCGCACCAGTAACCCCTTCCCGGTTAATAAGGATATTTTTTATGGCAGTTCCAGGAATGGCACAAAAGCTAAACACCCAAATGAATCTTGAGTTTCACGCCTCTAACGTTTACCTGAACTTAAGCGAGTGGTGCGCCCGGCATCGCTTCGACGGCGCCGCGACGTTTCTGCGCACCCGCGCGCAAAGCAGCATCACCCTCACCATGCGCGTATTTGACTACCTGAAAAAAGCCGGCAGCTGGCCGATCGTCAATCCCGACCACGCCTGTAACCCTGAGTGCACCTCGCTGGAAGATCTGTTTACCCAAACCCTGAGCGATTACCAACAGCGCAGTCGTCTGCTGAGCGGTCTCGCTCAGGAAGCCAAAGCGCAAAGCGATGACAGCACCTGGCGGTTTCTCACGCTGTTGGCGGAAGAGCAGCAGCAGGATGGCCTGCTATTGCAAAGCGTGCTTGAGGAAATTCGTAATGCCGATAAAGCCGGTCTCGGGATGGAGCAGACCGATCGGCGTCTGATGGCTATCGTTGGCGAAGCGCAGAAAGCGCATTAATCAAGCCGTTATCGCTCTGCCAGGGGGAGCGCGTCTGCGCTGCCCCGCCCGGTTTATTAATCCATTACGTCTATTTTTTCTCCCCTATTATTCCTTTCAAGAATAAAAAAGTTTTAACTCGATCCCATTCCCTCATCACCGTTACCCCATAAGGGGGATTAGTGAGCGCGGTCACTTTTTGACGAACTATAAAGAAATATAAAAACAGTGTTTCAAAAATATAAAACACGAGGTTTATTTTTTATGGCTAGATACACGGCTTCAGCCTCTGAAGGGCTGCAGGGAAGACCGATCTTGTTACGCCATCAGTTAGCCTACGGCGGCGGAAATCTGTTAGGGAGCGGCGCACTGGCGATAAGCGGCGCATGGCTACTCTATTTTTATACGACCTTTTGCGGCCTGACGCTGATCGAGGCCTCATTTATCTTCTCCGTCGCCAGCATCATTGACGCTATCAGCAACCCGCTGATGGGCTATCTGACGGATAATTTTGGCAAAACGCGCCTGGGCAAGCGCTTCGGCCGCCGGCGTTTCTTTCTGCTAATCGGTATTCCGCTGATGATGTTCTACCCGCTGCTGTGGGTGGAAGGCCTGAGTTTCTGGTACTACCTTAGCACCTATGTGGTGTTTGAGATCATCTACACCTCTATCATGGTGCCTTATGAAACGCTGGCGACAGAGATGACCGATGATTTCTCACTGCGTTCAAAACTGACCGGCTATAAAGCTATCTTTGGTAAGCTGGCCAACTTCCTCGCGGCGTTTATTCCCGGCCAGTTCATTCTGCTGTATGGCAAAGATTCTGCCACCCCTTTCTTCCTCACCGGTCTGACCTATGGCGCGATCCTGATCGTCGCTATTTCCTGCCTGTGGTTGTGCAGCTGGGAGCGTGAGCGCGGGGAAGAGGTGGAAACCAGCGCGAAAAAAGGACTGCTGAGCACCCTGCTGTCGCTGGCGAAAGATATGCGTTCGACTTTTTATCTACGCGTATTCCGCAAACATCTTGGTATGTACCTGTGCGGCTTTGGCGCGGAATGGCTGTTTGCCTCCATCTTCACCTATTTCGTGATCTTCGTTCTACAACACGATCCAGCGATGGTGGCCGGGCTGAACAGCCTGAACTCGATTCTGCAGCTGATCTCTACGGCGCTGTTTATCGGCCTGTGCGTGAAAAAGGGCTTCAGCAAACCCTATATCCTGGCGCTGGGGATCGTCATTTTCGCGGTTCTGCTGTATACCTCGCTGTGGTTTTTCCATCTACCGTCCGGCCTGGCGACAGTGCTGATGTTCGGCATTACCGTGCTGTTCGGCCTGGGTACCGGCGGGGTTTACTATATACCCTGGACCGTTTACACCTTCCTGGCCGATGTCGATGAGATCTACACCGGACGCCGGCGGGAAGGGATCTATGCCGGCGCCATGACCTTCTCAGGAAAAATTCTGCGCTCGATTGTGGTGTTCTCGATGGGGGCGATCCTGAGCTTCTACGGTTTCCAGTCAAAAGCGCACAGCCAACCGGAAAGCGCGGTGACCGCTATCGCAGTGGTATTCTGCGTCGGGGTGATCGCATTAGCCCTGGCCGCCATCGTCTTCAGCAAGCAGATGAAGCTGGACCGGAAGGCCCATCTGGTGGTGCTGCAGGAAGTCGCGCGGATAAAAGCGGGCGGCAAAATTAGCGATATTGCGCCGGACGTGCGGGTTATCGTGGAGGATCTGGTCGGCCATCGCTACGAAGAGTGCTGGGGCAACAGCAAATTGTTCAAAGATGCTGCCCCTGCGCCTGCGCAGACCGTCGTTTCCCATTAAAGAAGAAGGCCCCGCCGGTATCCGGCGAGGCCTGGTATTAATGCGTTTCTTCCTGTGGAGTAAACTTCAGCTCAATCAACGCGATCGCTTTTTGCACCGCGCGAAGGGTCACCGGATCGGCAGAGGCCGGATGGCTGGCGAAGTCGATAGCTTTCAGCTGAGTGGTCATTTTTTCACGCACTTCCACCGGCGCAATGACGTCAATGACATCGAGGATCTGTTTGATAACCAGCTGGCAGGCAACCACATCGGAAACCAGCTCGTCGTGTTCGGTAAGATGTTGAGACATTAATTACTCCTTTTTTCAGGAGCGTAATAGTACCCTAAATCGTTAACGATAATAAAACCTGCCGTCGCAGGTTTTTTTATCTACCCTACTGGCTGGCGGGTCGTCTCCTGCCGCTTTGCACAGGATCACACTCTTGATGGCAGTGACAACATGAATACCGCGATCTCTTCCCGCGATGAACGTGCTTTTTCAGCGCCGGCGCTGCTGGTGGCAGGTGCCTTTTTTATGGAGTTTCTCGACGGGACGGTGATCGCCACCGCCCTGCCCGATATGGCGAGGGATTTTGGCGTCACCGCGGTCGAACTGAATATCGGCATCAGCGCCTATCTGATTACCCTTGCGGTCCTGATCCCGGCCAGCGGCTGGATCGCCGATCGCTTCGGCGCCCGGGCTATTTTTACTCTCGCCCTGGCGATCTTTACCCTTGCCTCGGTCTTCTGCGGCCTCTCCACCGAGGTGCATATCTTTGTCGCCATGCGTATCCTTCAGGGAGTCGGCGGCGCGCTGATGGTCCCCGTTGGTCGCCTTGCGGTGCTACGCACCACGCCGAAACACCAGCTGATCAAGGCCATCGCCACCCTGACCTGGCCGGCGCTGGTGGCCCCCATTATCGGCCCGCCTTTGGGCGGCTTTATAACCCGCTACGCCAGCTGGCACTGGATCTTCTTTATCAATGTCCCGCTGGGCCTTGCCGCCATCATCCTTTCGCTGCGCATTATCCCTGATATTCGCGAAACGGAACGGCGCTCCTTCGATCTCAGCGGATTTATCACTACCTCGGTCGCGATGGTCAGTCTGGTAACCGCGATGGAGCGGCTCGGCGATCGCCAGCCGCAGATCTGGCCGACGCTGGCTCTCGCCGCGCTTGGCTTCGGCTGTCTGTTATATTCCATTCGTCATTTCCGCCGGGCGGCGGCGCCTATGGTTCGTCTCGACGCCCTGCAGGTGCCGACGTTCCGGGTGACAATGTACGGCGGCTCGTTGTTCCGGGCCTCCATCAGCGCGGTGCCTTTTCTGCTCCCCCTGCTGTTCCAGGTGGGATTCGGTATGGATCCTTTTCATTCCGGCCTGCTGGTGCTGGCGGTGTTTGTCGGTAATTTAACCATTAAACCCGCCACCACACCGCTCATTCGCTGGCTGGGCTTTCGTCGGCTACTGCTGATCAATGGCGCGTTGAACGTCTGTTCGCTGCTGGCTTGCGCGCTGCTTACGCCGCAGACGCCGGTCTGGGCCATCATGCTGATCCTTTATCTCGGCGGGGTGTTTCGCTCAATCCAGTTTACCGGTGTAAGCACGCTGGCCTTCGCCGATGTCCCCGCCGCGCAGATGAGTGATGCTAATACGCTGTTCAGTACCGCGTCGCAGCTGGCGGTAGGGCTGGGGATCACGCTCGGGGCGATTGGCATTCGCCTGGGCGAGCAGGTCGGCGACTGGCTGCATCTTACTGAACTACCGGGGATCAGCTTCCGCCTGTCGTTTGTGTTTATCGCCTTGATATGTCTGGTAGGGATGATCGACAGCCTGCATCTGGCCAAAACGGCCGGCAGCAGCGTGTCGGAGAAGAAGAAATAGAAGAAAAAATAAACGACGGAAGGGCCAGCGGCGCTGGCCCTGATGACGGTTAAGCGACGATCTGGCGAACAAAGTCTTCGATTGCTTTATCCTGGCAGTTTTCGAAGAAGCACTGCTGGAAGCGTGGGCCGGAGACTGCGGTTTTCACCAGCTGCGGATCGATGGCGCGCAGGGTATCGAGGTAGTTCTCTTTTACTACTGCTGCTTTGACCTGGTTGAGGATCCCGGCATTGCGCACCTGCGGTTCTTTGCGCTCCGGCGGATAGCCTTCGCCGTTGCGGCCGGTAAAGGCTTTTTCAAAGATAAACCGCACATTCAGTTCGGCGCCCCAGCCGAAGCCTTTGGCAAACGGCAGCGACAGCGCATTACCGTTGTTGATCTGGGCAAACAGGAACGCATCCGCCGGATCGATACAGTAGCCGCAGACCACGCCCGGATGGATGTTCAGCGACATCAGCGCCCCCTGACCGGTACCGCAGCCGGTGACCACGAAGTCAACTGCTTTCGAATTCAGCAGAATACTGGCCATGATCCCAAGATGGATGTAGGTCAGATGATGATCGTTCTCATCGCTCATGCCGACGTTATAGACCGGGAATCCTTTTTCGTCGGCAACCGCGTTAAGCTCCTTGAGGATGATGGCGTTTTTGTTCGCCTGGCTGTTCTCCATCATCAGTGCAATCTTCATGGTTATTCTCCTGAATGCTGTGCGGGCCTGCCCGCAGAATGTCATTGACGTTGACTGCACTTTACTACCTTGAAAACAAACTTTCAAATTTTATGAAAAGTTGTTTTAAAATTTACGCAGTGCTTCACACTTTCGCAGGCTCCCCCTGTCTGTTGACCTCAGCCCTCTGCATGCTGGCGAATCCGCTTCGTCCTCCCTTACCACCCGCCGGCGACAGAGTCCTGACCGCCCAGGCAATAATGAATAATAAATTAAAAGCATTCTCATTTATTATTAAACTGCCAATGCGTGTTATTCCCATTAGCATTTTAAATAAAAGATTTTTAAATTTACTTTTTGCAAATAATTAAATAACAAATTATAGTGGCAGCCAATAACATCTATTATTTAATTCCAGGAGTGCAACGATGCTGAAAACGGACATGATTGACAAACTCAATAAACAGATGAATCTTGAACTCTATTCTTCTCTTCTTTATCAGCAGATGAGCGCCTGGTGCAGTTACCACAGTTTTGAAGGCGCCGCGGCCTTCCTGCGTCGCCATGCTCAGGAAGAGATGACCCATATGCAGCGCCTGTTCGACTATCTAACCGACACCGGCAGCCTGCCGCGGATCAACGCTATCGCCTCCCCGTTTGCCGAATATGCCTCACTCGACGAGCTGTTCCGCCAGACCTACGAGCATGAGCAGCTGATCACGCAAAAAATAAATGAACTGGCGCACGCGGCCATGACCAGCCAGGATTATCCGACCTTTAATTTCCTGCAGTGGTATGTTGCTGAACAGCATGAAGAAGAGAAATTATTTAAATCGGTGATCGATAAACTGACCCTCGCTGGAAAAAGCGGCGAAGGTCTGTACTTTATCGATAAAGAGCTGGCTACCCTCGACGCGCAGAATTAATCCCCCGCGCCGCGACAGTCCGTGTCGCGGCCCTCTTAATGTCGGCAGATCTTATTTTCTGCGGTAGTAAAACCTTCCTCTCTGGCAATAAATTTGCCTTTTTTCTCTAAAAACGCCACCAACTGTGCGGCGCTTAGATTCTCTGCTGAACAGGTGTGAAACCGCGCCTCTTCGCCAAAGCGGCGGCGAATGGCGGCCTCCAGCGAGGCAACCGTCCAGGACTCACCCGAGGCGAGCATCATCTGTAAAACTTCATGACCATGAATAGAAGACATAACCCCTCCTGCAAAAACCGCCAGCTTAGGCCAGACCGTCAACCCGCGCCTTGCGCCAGCGCAGGCTTTCGCCCTCTTATTATGTAAACATTTCATTACACAACTTGTAATCCCGATTTGACGAAAGCCGTAATATCCCCTACTCTGCGCGGCATAATTTATTGTTATTTGCTGTAGGGATAGCGAAAAGCGTGAAAAACCGCACTCTGGGCAGTATTTTAATCGTAGCTGGCACCACCATCGGTGCAGGAATGTTGGCAATGCCATTGGCCGCCGCAGGCGTCGGCTTTACCGTCACGTTGGGTTTACTTTTCACCCTGTGGGCATTGATGTGCTATACCGCCCTTTTGCTGCTGGAAGTCTACCAGCATGTCCCTGCCGATATGGGGCTCGGTTCTCTGGCGGCGCGCTATCTGGGCCGTTATGGGCAGTGGGTTACCGGATTCTGCATGCTGTTTCTGCTGTACGCCCTCACGGCAGCCTATATCAGTGGCGCCGGTGAATTACTCGCTTCCAGCCTCAACCAGTGGCTGGACTGGCAGCTACCGCCGGCCGCAGGCGTACTGATCTTCACCCTCCTCGGCGGGGCGGTAGTGTGCATTGGCACCGCGCTGGTGGATCTGTTCAATCGCTTCCTGTTTAGCGCCAAAATCGTCTTCCTGGTGATTATGCTGGCCCTGCTGATGCCGCACATTCATCAGGTGAACCTGCTGACGCTGCCGGTTGAGCAAGGCCTGGCCCTGTCGGCCATTCCGGTGATTTTCACCTCCTTTGGTTTTCACGGCAGCGTCCCGAGCATCGTCAGCTATCTGAGGGGGGATATTCGCAAATTGCGCCGGGTATTTATCATCGGCAGCTTTATTCCGCTGGTGGCCTATATTTTCTGGCAGCTGGCGACGCTGGGCAGTATCGACGCCCCGGCCTTTACCGCCCTGCTGGCAAATAACGCTGGTCTGAACGGCCTGCTGGAGGCGATCCGCGAAGTGGTGGCGTCACCGCATGTGGAGCTGGCCGTTCACCTGTTTGCCGACCTTGCGCTGGCGACGTCATTCCTCGGCGTCTCGCTCGGCCTGTTTGATTATCTGGCGGATATGTTTCAGCGTAAAAACAGCGTCGGCGGGCGTCTGCAGAGCGGGATAATCACCTTCCTGCCGCCGCTGGCGTTCGCCCTGTTCTATCCCCGCGGTTTCGTCATGGCCCTCGGCTACGCCGGGGTGGCATTAGCCGTGCTGGCGCTGATAATGCCGGCTCTGCTGGTCATGAAGAGTCGCCGAGAGCATCCGCAGGCTACCTGGCGGGTCGCCGGCGGCGCACCGACGCTATGGCTGGTTCTGCTGTGCGGGATCGGCATCGTGGCTATTCAGTTCAGCATCGCTGCCGGGTTGTTGCCCGCGGTGGGATAAAAAAGGGGCCTGCTGGCCCCTTGTTCATTTCGCTAAGCAACACTGCTTATACTTTTTACCGCTGCCGCATGGGCAGGGATCGTTGCGTCCGACTTTCGCTTCATTTCTTATTGGCTGCGGGGCCTCCACCGGCTGCGGATTCGCTATCCAGTACTGGTAAAGCGCCAGCGCCGCCGGCGTGATACGCTCGATGCTGGCGATAAATTCATCCGCCGTCAGATTATCCAGCGCGCTAAACTGTTCTTCGCTGCCGTGGAGCGCGATAGCGTCCAGCTCCGGCTGGAGTTCAGCGGGCAACGTCGACCAGTCGCTCAGCGCCACGCCGCGCAGATAGCCAAAGCACCACTCCTCGACTATGGTCAGCTCCTGACCTTCCGCTTCGCGGGTGCCGAACAGCGGTTCGAACTGATCGGGATAAGACTCCAGCCGTTCGGCGATATCGCTCATATGCTGCAGCGTCAGATTGACAAAGCGATCGCGCTCGCGATCGTTGGCCCAGCGCGGGACATTATCCGCCCCGCCCCAAATCGCCAGCAGCCACTGAGCGGGTTCGATGTCGGTCGGCGCAGAGAGGATCGCCGTCAGCAGGCCATCCAGTTCAGAGACATCCAGAATGGCGCCTTCGGCGGCGTATTTCGCCAGAGTGTCATCCAGCCATTCCAGTTCGTTTTCGTTCAAAGGTCCGGTATTCATTCACAGGCTCGCATGGTAAAAATCGGGCCTACAGTAGCCGAATTGCCGACAGAAAGCCACCCGGCGATACCTATTGCGTCGGTGTCAACGATACGCGATCAGGCCAGGCCGCGCAGCGCCGACGCCACCTCACGACAGGCCTCCTCCCCTAACGAAAGCAAAGGACGGGGAAGCGAGTCTGGATCGCAGAGTCCGAGCATCGCTGCGGCGCTGGCTATCACTCGCAGGCTACCACCATAGCGATCAAAGCATCGCCATAGGGGGGCCAGCTGCTCATTCAGTGCCGCAGTCTGCGCCACATCGCCGCTACGTATCGCTCTTACCAGCGCCAGTGAGCAGCGGGGAAAGAGTCCGCCGCAGACCGAATACCAGGCTTCGCAGCCGGCCTGCAACCCGGCAGTGGCCCACGCATCGCCGCTAACGCCAAGCGTAACGCGAGAGGGAAGATGCTGACGCAGGGCCGCTACACGTTCGCTCGCCTGTGGCGCGGGCAGGCCGGGAATTTTAATCGAGGCAATGGCCGGCAAGGCGGCGATGCGCCCCTGCAGCTCATCCGCCAGCATTACGTGGGTAGTGCGGGGATTGTCATACAGGCAAACCGGCACCGAGACATGCCGGCAAACTTCTTCGTAAAAGGCAAAGATCTCCTCCGCGGAAAGCGGCTGATAGGACATCATCGGCAGTAATAACGCATCCGCCCCTGCCTCCTGAGCATCCTCCACCAGGCGTAGCACCTCGTTAGTCGCAATGGCGCCGACGCCGACCATCATCGGGATCGACCCCGCATGCGCCTTCGCCACCTGCACCACTCGTCTGCGCTGCTTACGGCTGAGATAAGCGTAGCTACCGGTTGAACCTAAGATGCCCAGAGAGTCGACTCCGGCATCGGTAAGACGGGCGAGAATACGAATAAACGCTTTTTCATCAAATTTTTGCTGATGCAAAGGTGTCAAAGGAAATGCGCAAAGTCCACTGAACATGCTGCCTCCGGCAGGCTGGGCTGAGAGTCCGTTTGATAGTAGCAAGGCGCGATCGTTTTGTCCTGGGACAAATGAGAAATTGACTGTAAGGCAAGAGTTAACCGAAAAACGCCGTGGCGTCAGGCTGGCGGGAAAGGTATCAGAAAGCGAAAGTACAGAAACAAAAAAACCACCCGTAGGTGGTTTCACGACACTGCTTATTGCTTTGATTATTCTGTATTTCCCAATGGTACCCGGAGCGGGACTTGAACCCGCACAGCGCGAACGCCGAGGGATTTTAAATCCCTTGTGTCTACCGATTCCACCATCCGGGCTCGGGATATAAAGTGGAGGCGCGTTCCGGAGTCGAACCGGACTAGACGGATTTGCAATCCGCTACATAACCGCTTTGCTAACGCGCCTTTAATACTGAAGCACCCGCAACTGCCGATGCTGTTAATCTGGAGCGGGAAACGAGACTCGAACTCGCGACCCCGACCTTGGCAAGGTCGTGCTCTACCAACTGAGCTATTCCCGCATCATCAAGTTATTTGCTAATCACTTGATTTTCTTATCGTCTGGAAGACTGTGCCGCCGTTCGATGCGTTGCATTCTACTTATCTCTCGCGGTGAGTCAACGGTATTTTTCGCAACTTTGTATCGTTTGCTGAAAATAACGGCGAAACGATCACTGATCAAGCAAATCGCCGCGCGCCGCGTTCAAATACTGCAGCATCGACCACAGCGTCAGCACCGCCGCCACGAGGAAAAGCGCGATCCCGGCCCACTCCACCCACGGATAAGGACGCCACAGCATCCATACCAGGGCGGTCATCTGGGCGGTCGTTTTCACTTTGCCAATCCATGAGACCGCCACGCTGCTGCGTTTCCCCAGCTCCGCCATCCACTCACGCAGCGCGGAGATAATGATCTCACGGGCAATCATGGTCGCCGCCGGTAGCGTGACCCACCAGGTGTGATAGTGTTCGGCAACCAGCACCATGGCGATAGCCACCATGACTTTATCGGCAACCGGGTCGAGGAAGGCGCCAAAACGGGTGCTCTGATTCCAGCGACGAGCGAGGAAACCATCAAACCAGTCGGTTACCGCGGCAACAAAGAATATCAGCGCGCAGGCAAACGGCGCCCAGCTAAAGGGCAGATAAAACGCCAGCACAAAAAACGGGATCAGGATGACGCGAAACAGAGTAAGCAACGTAGGGATATTAAATTGCATAGTGACGGGTAACTATCTGTTGTAAGTAAAAATTAGCCCTATGTTGCTACAGAGCCCCTAATGTTTCAACGAGTAGAAGATCTTTTCTGCCAGAGCGTGAGAGATGCCCGGTACTTTAGCAATTTCTTCGACGCTGGCCTGCTGTAGCCCCTGCAGCCCACCCATATACTTCAGCAGCATCTGACGACGCTTCGGCCCCACCCCCTCGATAGTCTCAAGCGAGCTGGTGCTCTTCACTTTCGCCCGTTTTTTGCGATGCCCGGAGATCGCATGATCGTGCGATTCATCGCGAATATGCTGGATCACATGCAGGGCCGGCGAATCCGGCGGCAGGCTAAACCCTTCCCCTTCCGGCTCAAAGAATAACGTTTCCAGACCCGCTTTTCGATCGCTACCTTTCGCCACGCCCAGCAGCAGCGGATGATGTTTATCCCAGGGGACGTCCAGTTCAGCAAACACGGCTTTCGCCTGGGCCAGCTGTCCCTTGCCGCCGTCTATCAGGATCACATCCGGGATCTTGTTGTCATCAATCGCTTTACCATAGCGACGGCGCAGGACCTGATTCATCGCCGCATAGTCATCGCCAGGGGTAATGCCGGTGATGTTGTAGCGCCGATACTCCGCGCGCAGTGGGCCATTGCTGTCAAACACCACACAGGATGCTACGGTCTGTTCGCCCATGGTGTGGCTGATGTCAAAACACTCCATTCGCTTGACGGCCGGCAGCTCCAGTACGCTGGCCAGCGCCTGCAAACGCTGATGAATGGTCGATTGCTGAGACAATTTGGTCGTTAACGCTGTCGCGGCGTTGGTCCGCGCCAGCTTAAGATAACGCGCTCTGTCGCCGCGCGGCTTAGTCTGCACATTGATTCGACGACCCGCCAGCTCCGACAGCGAGTCGGCCAGCAGCGTCTTATCCCCAAGGTTAAAGTCGAGCAAAATCTCCCCCGGCAGCGTGCGCATTTGGCTGCCCTGCAGGTAGAACTGGCCGACAAAGGTCTCCACGACCTCTCCCAGCTCGGTGCCGCCCGGCACTTTCGGGAAGTAGCTTCGGCTGCCCAGCACTTTGCCCTGACGGATAAACAGCACATGCACGCAGGCCATGCCGGCATCGAAGGCGACGCCGATCACGTCGAGGTCGTCACCGGTGTTGGAGACAAACTGTTTCTCCGTCACGCGGCGGACGGCCTGAATCTGGTCGCGGATGCGCGCGGCCTCTTCGAACTCCAGGTTCTGGCTCGCCTTCTCCATCCGCGCGATGAGCTGGGTCAGCACCTGGTCATCCTTGCCGGCGAGAAACAGCCGCACATACTCTACCTGCTGAGCATACTCTTCTTCGCTGACCAGCCCGGCCACGCACGGCCCCAGGCAGCGACCAATCTGATACTGCAGACAGGGGCGGGAGCGATTGCGGTAGACGCTGTTTTCACACTGACGGATGGGAAAGATTTTCTGCAGCAGCGCCAGGGTCTCGCGCACGGCATAGCCGTTGGGAAAAGGACCAAAATATTCGCCCTTCGCATGTTTGGCGCCGCGATGCATCGCCAGACGCGGATGAGTATCGCCGCTGAGAAAAATAAAAGGATACGATTTATCGTCGCGTAACAGCACGTTGTAACGTGGCTGGTACAGCTTAATATAGTTGTGCTCAAGCAGCAGCGCTTCCGTCTCGGTGTGGGTGACGGTCACGTCGATTTGCGCGATCAGCGCTACCAGCGCTTCCGTTTTACGCGACGCAAGGTTGCTGCGGAAGTAGCTACTGAGCCGCTTTTTCAGATCTTTGGCTTTGCCAACATAGATGACGGTTCCGCCAGCATCATACATCCGATACACACCGGGCTGGCTGGTCACCGTTTTCAGGAAAGCTTTTGCGTCAAAAACATCACTCACTGGCTTGCTAACGACTCCGCATTACACAGGCCATGGCGAATTGCCAGGTGGGTCAGCTCGACATCGCCATGAATGTTTAATTTACTGAACATCCGATAGCGGTAGCTGTTAACCGTTTTAGGACTCAGATTTAGCTGCTCTGAGATCTCATTCACCTTCTGACCTTTGGTGATCATCAGCATAATCTGCAATTCGCGTTCAGACAAACTGGCAAACGGCGATTCTGTCTTTTCGGGTTCAATCTGACTTAACGCCATTTGCTGGGCAATATCGGAGGCAATATAGCGCTGCCCGGACGCGACGCAGCGGATGGCATTCACCACTTCCTGCGGCGCGGCGCCTTTACTGAGATAGCCCGCCGCGCCCGCCTGCATGACCTTGGCAGGTAAAGGATTCTCGGTATGCACGGTCAACATGATCACTTTGGTGCCCGCCACGGAGCGCGCGATTTTGCGCGTCGCTTCAAGACCACCGATCCCAGGCATGTTCATGTCCATCAGGACGACATCTGCGGAATTAGCCCGGCACCACTTGACGGCGTCCTCGCCGCAGCAGGCTTCGCCAGCGACTTTAATCCCTTTTATATCTTCCAGAATGCGTCGTATCCCTGCGCGCACCAGTTCGTGGTCATCAACAAGAAGAACGTTGATCAAAGGAATAATCTCCAGAATGAGGGATAACGCTACTGATACTTTATCTCCCACATATTACCGGGTTTTATTGCTATTTTAAAAGGCAAAAAAATGCCCTCGCCTCGATTTGGCTCTCATTTATGGCAATGTCTGTGCACACTAAGTGGAAAGTCATTGAGAACAGTCAGTTGCCCGGCTCTTATTTTTTAACAATACTCATACAGAAGGCACAAAAAACACAACAGATTACGTAGCGCATAAATACGAAGCAAAATATGTAACAATTATTAACGAGCTAAATAGATGGGGGAAATTATTGGCTTGCCGACGGCTATTACGTATTATCCGAAGCATCAAAACATTCACAGCTCAGATGAGAGAACAGAAATTAAGCACACCTTTTTTTTCTGTCGCTTGTGGTATACTGCGCGGCCTTCACATTGAGTAGAGCGCAATAGCGCAGCGAGTAAACGAGGATATCGATGAGCACACCAGATTTTTCCACTGCAGAAAATAAGCAGGAACTGGCGCAGGAAGTCTCCTGCCTGAAAGCGATGATTACGCTGATGCTGCAGGCGATGGGCCAGGCGGATGCGGGGCGCGTGATTATTAAAATGGAAAAGCAGATTTCACAGATGGAAGATGAGGCTCAGGCCGCCGTATTCTCCAGCACCGTTAAGCAGATTAAACAAGCCTATCGGCAGTAATCCTGTGCCGGCTGAAAGTATCACTGACAGCCGGTATCACGTCTGACACGCAGAACGGCAGGCGCATTCAGATTAGCCCAGTCGCCACGGCGTAGCAGGCAATTTGCGTTTTATTCGGCGCATTAAATTTCCGCTGCATATTCTTCTGATGGAAATTCACCGTATTTTCCGAAATCGAGAGAATCATCGCCACCTCCGCCGAAGTCTTTCCTTCCGCCGTCCATTTGAGGATTTCCAGTTCGCGGCGGCTGAACTTCATCTCCGGCGGCATCACCATCTCATCTTCCAGACGCAGCAGCGTCAGCAAGCTTAGTTCAGTCAGCGTTCGCAGACGCAGCTCAAGCTCATCTTCAGGGTAACCGCCCGGCAGACGATTGTTCGCGGAGACAGAGAGAAATCCCTGAGCATGGTTTGGCAACGTCAGGCACTGCGTCACGCCCTTTTGCAGACCATGGTCACGCGCCCCGTCCCACAATGCCGGCGCATCACGAAACAGGCTGTCGTTCCATGGCAGATGGCCACGCATAAAATTCTCCGGCCGTAACACAGGATCTATCGCGAAATAATTTTCTGCCTGATAGTGCGACATCCATGCGCGGGGGTAAGTCGACTGGAACGTAACGCGGGGGCGGGTGAAAGGCACCGGGTGGCGCACACAAAGCGTGTAGTAATCATATTCCAGCGCTTCGGTTTCACGTTGCAGGAGATTATAAACCTCCTCGCCGGTGGCCATGGACTGAAATTGGTGCAGCATATCCCGCCGCCAGCTGAAAAAATCATTGTCCCTCATAGCTGTGCATATAACTCCTGATTGATAATCATTATTATAAATACAGAAAACTAACACATAAATCTTATTTATATGTATAAAATATCGTAGCTGTCGCATTTATTAGTCTGAAGGCTTGCCATTTTCCCGCTCGCCGCACAGAAACATAGCGTTTTTCTCCCATCATGTTCTACACCCTGCCAAGGGCGATGGGAAGCGGTGTATACGGCCGTGGGAGTCAATAGCGCAAAGACGTGTCGCGGGGGCGTTACCCCGCCGCGAGAGTGGGCTAAACGCGGCGGCTCCCGCGAAGCTGAGCCGCCACGCCAGCCCATGCTTTACTGCATCAGGAATTTTTCAAGGAACTGACGGGTACGCGGCTGCTGGGGCGAAGCGAACAACGCTTTTGCCTCGCCTTGTTCGACAATGCGTCCCTGATCCATAAATATCGCCCGATCGGCTACGTCGCGGGCGAAACTCATTTCATGGGTCACGATCACCATGGTGCGTTTTTCCTGCGCCAGCTGACGGATGGTGTTGAGCACCTCCCCCACCAGCTCAGGATCGAGGGCCGAGGTGGGTTCATCAAACAGGATCACGTCCGGACGCATAGCCAGCGCGCGGGCAATAGCCACTCGCTGCTGCTGCCCGCCGGAGAGACGGCGCGGATAGCTATTCTCTTTTCCGCTGAGCCCCACCTTCGCCAGCAGTTCGCGCGCCCGCGCCATGGACTCCTGCTTATCTTCACCTTTTACGATGACCGGCCCTTCAATAATGTTCTCCAGCACCGTACGGTGGGGAAACAGATTAAAGTTCTGGAAGACAAAGCCGACGTGCTGGCGCAGCTGGCGAATGAGCCCTTTCTGCGGCCCGAGGCTGCGACCGGCGTCGATCGTCACATCGCCGACGCGGATAGTGCCGCTCTCCGGTTGCTCCAGCAGGTTGATGCTACGCAGCAGGGTGGTTTTGCCCGAGCCGCTGGGGCCGATGATCGCCACCACTTCCCCTTTCTGTACCTCCAGGTCGATACCATGGAGCACCGTCTGGCCATGGAATTTTTTTACCAGGCTTTTCACTTCTATCGCACTCATTTCGGATCACGCTCCTGGCGGTTCAGCTGGTTTTCAAAATAATTCTGCAGCGAGGAGAGCACTGTCGCCATTACCCAGTAGATCAGGGAGGCCGCCAGATACATGGTGAAGACCTCCAGGGTTCGCGAGGTAATTAGCTGCGCCTGACGGAACAGCTCCGGCACCTGGATCGTTGCCGCCAGCGAGGTATCTTTTACCAGGCTGATAAAACTGTTCGACAGCGGCGGCAAAGCGACCCGCGCCGCCTGGGGTAAAATGGCCCGACGCATCGTCTGCCAGGGCGTCATACCGATACTGGCCGCCGCTTCCCATTGCCCTTTATCAATCGAGGCGATGGCCGCGCGCAGCGTTTCCGCCGCATAGGCCGCAGTATTCAACGACAGGCCGATCATCGCCGCCGGGATCGGGTCAAGCTCAATGCCGAACTGCGGCAAGCCGTAGTAGATCATAAACAGCTGGGCGATAAGCGGCGTGCCGCGGAAAATGGAGATATACATGCGCGCCAGCCATTTTACCGGCCAGACTGGCGACATGCGCATCAGCGCCAGGATAAAGCCCAGCACCAGGCCGAAAAACATCCCGCCAATGCTCAGCTGCAGCGTAAAGACGGCCCCTTTCAGCAGAAAAGGGGCGGAATCAATGACCAGTTGGATACTTTCTTGCATGCTGTCGTTTCTGTATTAGAGGTGAGGATGATAGGCAAACAGCGCCGGCGCTCCGCCAGTGTGGACGAACAGTATCGGCCCTTCATCCTTAAAGCGCTTCTGCGTGATGCCGTCGATAAGCCCGGCCATCGCTTTGCCGGTATAGACCGGGTCGAGCAAAATACCTTCCAGCTGCGCCAGCAGCTTCACGGCGGCCATCCCATCTTCGTTTGGCGTACCGTATCCTGGGGCAAAGTAGTCATCCCACAGTATAATTTCAGCCTTCGCCTGTAGCTCGAGACTGTTGGCCACGGCCTGCTGCAGCGCCACCACTTTCGGCAACTGGTCAGCGACCGAGCGCGACACGGTCACCCCAATCAGTTCCGCCTGCGGCATCAGCTGTTCAAGGCCGACCGCCAATCCGGCATGGGTGCCGGCGCTGCCGGAGGCGACCACGACTGACGAGATCGCCACCGCGTCTTCGCACTGCTGGCTGATTTCCAGTGCGCTTTCCACATAGCCTAACGCGCCGAGGGCATTGGAGCCGCCGACCGGAATAACATACGGACGATACCCCTGCGCCTCAATGCGGGTCGCCAGCTCATCGAGCTGGGCGGCGGGATCGGTCAGGGCATCACACATCTCAACCTGGGTGTTAAAGAGATCCAGCAGCAGACGGTTGCCATTGCTCAGATAGTTCTCCGCCCGGGTGCCGATGGGATTTTCCAGTAGCGCCACGCAATGCAGTCCCAGTTTCGCAGCGACTGCCGCCGTCTGACGCACATGGTTAGACTGGATCGCGCCGGCGGTGATTAAGGTATCCGCGCCCTCGCGCAGCGCATCGGCGGCGAGAAACTCCAGCTTACGCAGTTTGTTGCCCCCCATCGCCAGCGGCGTCGTATCATCACGTTTAATAAAAATTTCGCGCCCAAGGTGATCGGACAGACGCGGGAGATACTCCAGCGGCGTCGGCGCGCCGATCAATTCCAGGCGCGGAAAGCGGGTTAAGTTTTGCAGTGACATGGCCCCTCCTGACTCAGTTATGCTTCATTATGCACACAGTTACGCGCTAAATAAAAAAAGGCGCTTCCAGGAGCGCCTTTTTTCACCGCTGTCCGTTATTTCGTCACGTCAGCGCCAAACCATTTCTCGGACAGCGCCTTCAGGCTGCCATCTTTCTGCATGTCTGCAATCGCGCCATCTACCGCTTTCAGCAGGTCGTCGTTGCCTTTACGCAGCGCAACGCCAGCTTCCTGACGAGAGAAGGCTTCGCCGGTTACCGCCAGCGTATTGTTGGTTTTCTTCACCAGATCCAACGCCGCCAGACGGTCTACCAGAATGGCGTCAATACGACCTACACGCAGATCCTGGTATTTGGTGGGATCGTCATCATAGGTACGGACGTCCACGCCCTGGACATTCTGACGCAGCCACTCTTCATAGTTAGTGCCCAGTCCGACGCCCACTTTCTTGCCTTTCAGATCCGCCGCGGTTTTAATCACGCCTTCGTTACCCTTCTTCACCAGCGCCTGCACGCCGGAGACGGTATATGGGGTGGAGAAATCGTATTTCTTCTTACGTTCGTCAGAGATAGTGACCTGGTTAATCACCACGTCGATACGCTTGGAGTCCAGCGAGGCCAGCATACCGTCCCACTTGGTCGGTTTGAGATCGGCCTTCACGCCAAGATGTTTCGCCAGTTCGTTAGCGAATTCCACTTCAAACCCGGTCAGCTTGCCGTCATCCCCCTGGAAACTAAAGGGAGGGTAGGTGCCTTCGAGGCCCACGCGTAGGGTGCCGCGCTCTTTAATCTGATTGAGCAGGTTTTCCGCCGCAAAAGTTTTCACGCTGACGCCAGCCATCAAAACAACGGCCATCGCGCCCATCATCGCCTGACGACCCAGAAGTGCTAATTTCATAGATACCCCGAAGGTTAGGATTTTCCTGTAGTGTAAGGCGCTTAATGCCCTGACACCAACATCGTTACGCTACATCTTATGCAAATTTATTATATATGATCCGCTTTAGGGTATAGCGAAAATCAGGGCTTTCCTCACCCTTTTTGCTGGATATCTCCCATACTGCAAAGGTCAGCCTGTTGACGTCTGGAGCATGGAAGATGAAAAACCCCACCTTATTGCAATGTTTTCACTGGTACTACCCCACCGGCGGCGAGCTGTGGCCTGAGGTCGAAGCGCTGGCGCCCAGCCTGAATGAAATCGGCATCAATATGGTCTGGTTGCCACCCGCCTACAAAGGCGCCTCGGGCGGTTACTCCGTCGGCTATGATACCTACGATCTCTTTGACCTCGGCGAGTTTGATCAAAAAGGGTCTGTCGCCACCAAATATGGCGACAAAGCGCAGTTGCTGGCGGCGATCAACGCCCTGAAGGAGCACAATATCGCCGTACTGCTGGATGTGGTTGTCAACCATAAAATGGGCGCTGATGAAAAAGAGGCTCTGCGCGTTCAGCGCGTCGATGAGCAGGATCGTACGCAAATTGACGAGGAGATCATTGAGTGCGAGGCATGGACGCGCTACACCTTCCCGGTGCGCGCCGGACAGTATTCGCAGTTTGTCTGGGACTACAAATGTTTTAGCGGCATTGACCACATCGAGAACCCGACGGAAGACGGTGTGTTTAAAATCGTCAACGATTACACCGGCGAAGGCTGGAATGAACAGGTCGATGATGAGCTCGGCAACTTTGACTATCTGATGGGCGCCAATATCGATTTCCGCAATCATGCAGTGACCGAGGAGATCAAATACTGGGCGCGCTGGGTAATGGAGCAGACCGGCTGCGACGGTTTTCGTCTTGACGCGGTCAAGCATATCCCCGCCTGGTTTTATAAAGCGTGGATCGAGCATGTTCAGGAGGTGGCCCCGCAGCCGCTGTTTATTGTAGCGGAATACTGGTCCCATGAAGTGGAGAAGCTCCAGCAGTATATCGACCTGGTCGAGGGCAAAACGATGCTGTTTGATGCCCCACTGCAGATGAAATTTCATGAAGCGTCACGCCAGGGCCGCGATTATGACATGAGCCAGATTTTCAGCGGGACGCTGGTGGAAGCCGACCCTTTCCATGCCGTCACTCTGGTCACCAATCATGATACGCAGCCGCTGCAGGCCCTCGAGGCGCCGGTTGAACCCTGGTTCAAGCCCCTCGCCTATGCGCTGATCCTGCTGCGGGAGAATGGCGTGCCCTCGGTCTTTTATGCCGATCTCTTCGGCGCTTCCTATGAGGATACCGGCGGCGACGGAGAGACATATGCCATTGAGATGCCCGTTATCGAACAACTCCACGAGCTGATCGACGCCCGTCAGCGTTTTGCCCATGGCGTGCAAACCCTTTGGTTCGATCATCCTAACTGCATCGCCTTTAGTCGTAGCGGTACTGACGACGATCCAGGCTGCGTGGTGATCATGTCCAATGGCGATGAAGGCGAAAAGACGCTGACGCTGGGCGAAAACTATGGCAACAAACGCTGGCGGGATTTTCTCGGTAACCGGGAAGAGATTGTCGAAACCGATGGCGAAGGCTGCGCGACCTTTACATGTAACGGGGGGAGCGTGAGCGTGTGGGTGTTAGAGGAGGTGCTGTAGTTCCCTGACGCCGGGCGGGCCAGCTATGGCCCGCCAAAATCTCAGCGCGTGGAGGCCGGCGCGCTAACGGGCCCCGTCGCTCGCGCTTTGGCCCACGCCTTCTCGCACTCCGGAGTGAGACGTTCAACACGGGACAACGTCATCCGATCGTAGGAGATCGTGTTGCCCTCGCGCTCGACAGGATAGATGTCCAGGGAAGCGGTCACGTTGTAGATCTCACTGTCACGATTCATCAGTTTCCCCGGCTGCGCAATCACGCGCTGCCACTGGCGGCAGTCGAAGGTGTCCCCTTCTTTGGTGACAATCAGGCTGGCAATGGCGTCAGGACTCATCATCGCGCTCTGCGGCCCTTTCGTTTGCCAAAAACCTGCAAGGCCAGCCGGCGCCGGCGCTTTAACGACGTCCTCATAACGATCAACCTGTACGCAACCGGCCAGCGCCACCACCATGCCAGCAAAAAATAACTTTTTCATCATTCATCCCACAAGCCGATAAAAAAGTATTGTGGCATTAAAGCGTTAAGCCTTCCACCCCCACCGCAAAGGGATAAGCGAGCAAGCTAGCAACCGCTAACGTGGGTTTCATTTGAAGTAAGGAAATTCTGAAAGTAAAAGAATACTGGGCGCGTAACCATAGCATCTACGGGCACTTTTTGTTTTTAATTCGGTCACACTACCGGTTCTTGACTTTACTTTAAGAGTTTTCCTGGCAAATTATATGCACAGATGCGGAATAGTTTAATGGAGCTAATGGGTTCTTTCTAAACCTACTATTATTATCGCCCGCAAGGACTGCTTCGCACAGCCAGTGCGAAGTGTATATCGTTACGTGTTGATTGAGGATGGGTCATGTCAACGATGATTATGGATTTGTGCAGCTATACCCGGTTGGGATTGACGGGATATCTGACCAGTCGGGGAATTAAAAAACAGGAAATCGTTGAGGTCAACAGTGCTGCGGATCTGCAGAAACACTGTACGTCGTGTTGCCCGGCGGTGGTGTTTCTGAATGAAGACTGTTTCGTGCATGATGATGAAAGTAATGGCATTATTCGCCAGATCATTACGCAAAACCCGGCGACGCTGTTTGTTATCTTTATGTCGCTGGCGAACATCCATTTTGACCGCTATTTGCGGGTACGGAAGAATCTGCTAATCAGTTCAAAATCGATAACCCCAAAAGACCTTGATGTTATTCTGGTTAATTATCTTAAATACAAAAACACCAGTGTAGGGCAGTTAACTTTACCGACATTGTCACTGAGTAAAACAGAATCAAATATGCTGCAAATGTGGATGGCCGGGCATGGTACTTCGCAAATCTCAACGCAAATGAACATCAAAGCGAAGACGGTATCGTCGCATAAAGGCAATATTAAAAAGAAAATACAAACGCATAATAAGCAGGTGATTTATCATATCGTTCGGCTGACCGAAAACATCACCTCCGGTATTCAGGTAAATATGCGCTGAAACAAACTGGCGGCGCTCCCGCCAGTTCAGTTTTACGAGACCTCTTTTTCCACGAAAATCCCATCCGGGTGGCCTATTTCATTAAAAAACCAGATCCCCAGAGGATAGTCTTCCAGTGAAACCAGATACATCGTTCCTTCACTAAACGACTCAATCGCCAGCACTACCCCCGATCGACGTGGGCCACCGTCGGTCTTCACCGTGACACGATCGTTCACCTGCATAATCATCTCCTCTATATTTTCAGCCAGTGTAGAACAAAACCACGCAACTCGCAGCGTCGCGGCACGTGACTGGCGCTTTTTTAGACCGGCTATACTTAGAGAGGCTTGAGCAACGCTCAGCGAGGGGGTAATGATGAAGCACCAATTAACAGGCCAGACCGGGGACGACCTTGACGTCAACGTAGATGCCCTGCTGGCGGCGATAAATGAGATCAGCGAAAGCGAAGTCCATCGCACGCTGGACGACCCGCAGCGCGCCAGCATCGATGGCCGCGGGTCACATACCTGGCGTGAGCTGGCGGAGGCATTCGAACTCGATATTCACGATTTCAGCGCCAGTGAAGCCAACCGTTAGCGGCAGGCGAAAAAAATCCCGACTCGCAGGAGTCGGGATCAAACTTGCTAATGCAAGAAGCACTTGAAAATTCGTTACACCGGGAAATCCGATGCGTTGAAACATTATCCTCAATTATTTTGCATGACAAGAGATATTCATGACGCAAAATATTGAGAATGTTGGCGCCTGGTGACTGACCGGGCTGCAAGGCTGATGTGAGAAGGCTTAGCCGCAAACCGGTTTCATTCGATAGCGCGATCGCCTGCGATCACTTTAAGATAATTCTCATTTTGCCAATCGACATCGAAACGTTTTACTCACGCTGCGCTGCGAAAACAGACCTGGTTACGCCCATTTTGCTTGGCCAGATAGAGTCGCCCATCGGCCACCGACTGCAGCGCTTCAAACTGATACTCCCCCCGCTCTTCGCTGGCGCTCACCCCTAACGAGGCGCTAACCCGCAGCGTCACGTTGTTATGCAAAAAGACTTCCCGTCCCTGGATACGCTGGCGCAATCGCTCCGCCACCGCCGCTGCTTCCTGCAGGGTGGTATTCGGCATCACGATACAAAACTCTTCTCCGCCCACTCTGCCCAGCAGATCGCCCTGCCGAACCGCGCTGGACAGCGTACTGGCCACCATCGACAGCACCCTGTCCCCCGCCTGATGACCATAGCGATCGTTGATGTGCTTAAAATGATCCAGATCGAGCTGGATCACCGCCAGCGGCCGTCCGCTGCGCTGGCAGTCGCTGGCTACCGCCATCGCCTGTTCAAACAGCGCCCCGCGATTGAGCAGGCGAGTCAAGGCATCGTGCCATGCCTGCCACTCCAGAGAGGTTTGCAGAACGCTCATGTTGCGGACCATGCGGCGGATCACCAGCCAGGAGAGCAACAGCATCAAGGTGAAGAGGACCCACATCAGGGTCAGGGCGATGGTGATGGTGCCAAAGTTCCCGCGGACGCCTTCCCGCAGAGTGTGGATCCGCAGCAGCACGCCGTCAAAATTGCGCAGTTTGGCCCAGCTGATATAGCGCGTCAGCAGACGCAGCCCTCCCTGGTTATCATGGACAAACGCGCGGCTCAGCAGCTCCTGCTCGCGCGGCGACAGCAGGGTCAGGACATTCCCCGGCGCGGAAGAAGCCAGCAGGTTCAAATGGCTATCATAAAGTTGGTACTCTCCCTCTTGTCCCCCCTGCATGGCGCTAACCAAAAACGCTTTGATTTCACTGACTGAGAAATCCATCGCCAGCACGCCGCGCCAGTAACCGGCAAAATCCAACGGTATCGAAGCGGTGACCACCTGCTCTTCCAGCTGCGGGTCATCGTCAGGAAAGGTTTGCCAGATAACGCCTCGCCCCGGATTATTTCGTTGGGTCTGGCGGGTAAACCACGGAGCGCCGAGGGCTTGGGAATAGTGCGTTATCACCTGCGACTCATCCCGCAGCGGCAGGGTCGAGGTAAAAAAGCCGCTACGAGAGATATACTGCATCCGCTCGGCGAAATCGCGATCGTGCTGCGTCAGATTTAGCAGATAGCCCAGCTCGAGCGTCGCCATTAGTTCATCAGCCGCCAGCGGATCGTCCACCAGCAGGATAGGGTTGTGGCCAGCGACGCTGCCCGAGATGCCAAACACCGGCAGCGTACGCCGATTCGGTAGCGCCACCCGCCAGGCCTGCTGATGGCGCTGGCTCAGATAGCGTTGGCTGGCCTTACGCAATACATCGATATCGAGCGGCTGTTCGAGCGCCGCCTGCATCCCATGGCGAAAAAACATCATTCTGTCGATGTTGAACTGCAACAGCCCATCCATTTCATGAGCGACGTTAGCCAGATTGTTACGCTGGTTGGCCACGTAGGCCTCTTCCAGGACATTGATTTCACGCCAGATCAGCAACGTGGAGAAAAACAGCACTGCGATAAAACAAGCGTTAACCACATGCGCCGGGCGAGCCAGGTGGTAGCACTTTTTTAACTTCAACCGCAGTGGCTTATCCATCTTTCTCTCGCAGTACGTTGCGCAAACCTCGCGGCGTCAGCGCCCCGGTCTCTGTCGATACCCGGGGCGTTTTCAGGGTAGAACACGCGGCGCCGTTACGCTGCGTTTCGCCATGCTACTTTCCAGCGCCACGCAGGCTGCTCACCGCCTTAACGCCCGCCAGCACCACCGCGCCGATGATAAAACCCAGCACCAGGTTGGCGACGACCGGCAGCGTGGAGGCCATCACCCCACCCAACCCCGCGCTCCAGTGCTCGATGGCATGATGCAGCGGCGCAATACCGTGAACGACTATCCCCCCGCCGACGAGGAACATGGCCAGCGTCCCGACGATGGACAACACCTTCATCAGGCGGGGAGCGACGGCCAGGAGCCCTTTACCCAGCCACTGCGCCAGCGCACTACGTTTTTCCGCCAGCCAGTAACCCATGTCGTCCAGCTTGACGATCACCCCCACCAGGCCATACACCCCGATAGTGACCAGAATCGCAATCCCCGAGAGAATAAGGATCTGGTTAAGCAGCGGAGCTTCCGCCACGATGCCGAGGGTAATGGCGACAATTTCCGCGGACAAAATAAAATCGGTGCGAATCGCGCCTTTTACTTTGTCACGCTCAAAGGCCAGCGGATCGCGCTCCGCCAGCGCCGCGAGACGCTGCTGCCGCCGTTCAGGATCCTCTTTGTGTTTCCGCGCTTCCAGACTGTGCAGTACCTTCTCCACCCCTTCGAAACAGAGAAACGCGCCGCCCAGCATCAACAATGGCGTAATCGCCCAGGGGATGAAGGCGCTGATCAACAAAGCCAGTGGCACGAGGATCACCTTATTAACGAACGACCCTTTCGCCACTCCCCAGACCACGGGCAACTCGCGATTCGCCCGCACGCCGGTAACCTGTTGGGCATTGAGAGACAAATCGTCGCCCAGCACCCCCGCCGTTTTTTTCGCCGCTACCTTGCCCATCACGGAAATATCGTCCAGCAGCGTGGCGATATCATCAAGTAATGTTAAAAGACTACTTCCTGCCAAAATGATTTTCCTTCTCTTTTCATCAATGTCTCCCTCGAGTATGCGTTAAAAAACGGCCGGTGCCCAAGGTACAATTAGTCAATATAAATTTAACAACCTGACGCAAATTAACCACTCGCCAGCACGATAGTTTTCACGTTTACTATATGTCCCCTTTCTATCTCTGCACCGTCGTGAGGAAGTATGTCTACCCGTCAGCTTTTACCGCTTATCGGGGCGCTGTTTGCGCTGTATATCATCTGGGGCTCTACCTATTTCGCTATCGCCGTCGGGGTCGCCAGCTGGCCGCCGCTAATGATGGCCGGCATTCGTTTTCTCGCTGCCGGCGTGCTGTTGCTGGGGTGGCTACTGGCCACCGGCCATAAGCTACCCGCGCGTCGTCCGCTGCTTAACGCTGCGCTGATCGGCGTGTTGCTGCTTGCGGTTGGCAACGGCTTCGTGACGCTGGCTGAACATCAGCACGTCCCCTCCGGCATCGCGGCGGTGATGGTCGCCACCGTACCGCTGTTCACCTTATGCTTCAGCCGCTTTTTCGGCATCGCCACCCGTAAACTGGAGTGGCTGGGCATTGCCATTGGCCTTGCGGGTATCGTGATGCTCAACAGCGGAGGCAACCTGAACGGCAACCCCTGGGGCGCACTGCTGATCCTGATTGGTTCCCTAAGCTGGGCCTTCGGCTCGGTTTACGGTTCGCGAATCGTACTGCCGACCGGCATGATGGCGGGGGCAATCGAGATGCTCGCCGCCGGGATCGTCCTGCTGGCGGCCTCATGGCTGAGCGGTGAAACCTTAACCCGCGTCCCTTCCTGGTCCGGGATCGCCGCCCTGGCCTATCTGGCCATCTTTGGCTCGCTGATCGCCATTAACGCCTACATGTTTTTAATCCGCAATGTCACCCCGGCGGTCGCCACCAGCTACGCCTATGTTAATCCGGTGGTCGCGGTGCTCCTCGGTACTGGGTTCGGCGGCGAGAGCCTGTCGCTCATTGAGTGGCTGGCGCTGGCGGTGATTATTTTCGCCGTAGTGCTGGTGACGCTGGGGAAATATCTCTTCCCCGTCCGCAGCGAGGCTACTCCTTGTAAGGCGTCGAAGTAGTCGTCAGTTCGCGGATCCCCTGCGTATCGATCTGCGCGTCGTGTCCGGCGCCGCAGATCCACTCTTCCAGACGTTCGGTGAGCGCCGCATCACTCAGCCTAAGGCGCCCGCGCAGGGCGCATTCCCAGATGATTAATACCCGCCAGCCCTCTTCGGCCAGCTTTTGCCGGTCGCGGGCGTCGCGCGCCACGTTACCGGCGATTTTGTCCAGCCAGAATGCCGTGCGGGTGGCCGGCACCTTAAACAGATAGCAGTCATGGTGATGCCAGAAACAGCCGTGAGTAAAGATAACGCAACGGTAGTCGGGTAAAGTGAAATCGGGACGTCCCGGCAGCGCGCGATCCTGGGCGACAAAGGTGAATCCCGCCCCGGTCAGCAGCGCCGCTATCCGCTTTTCAATCGCCGTATCGCGCGTGGCGATCGCCCGCATATTTTTACTGCGCGTCGCTTTATCGTGAACATCCGCCATCATTATCATCCGCTTCGCGGCGCGCCACCGCCTGAGCGATGCGCGGCGCCAGGAGTTTCGCCACCGCGGCGAAGACCGGAACCACCACCGAGTTGCCAAACTGACGATAGGCCTGCGTATCCGATACCGGGATGCGAAAACGCGCCCCCTGCGGGGATTCAAAGCCCATCAGCCGGGCGCATTCGCGCGGCGTTAACCGGCGAGGGCGCCGCTGTTGATTCAGCGGATCGTCAAAATGCTTCTCACCGAGCGGCCGGTCCCAGCCGCGATCGACGAGAATTTCGGCACCATCTTTATAGTAGCGGGCAGAAAGCGTCCGGGCCACGCTGTGGGGATTGGCGGGGTCAACCAGGCCATAACCAAAGCCATTGCCCCGCGCCTGATGCTTGCGGGCATAACGATAAAGATATTTCCACAGCACCGGCGTAAGAATAAATTTCGCATCGACCGTCGGCTCCAGTAGCTCGCCAAATGTTGGCCGCACCGCCGGGTACTGCGCCGCGATGTCGCGCAGCGTAAATCCAGCATGCAGCTGCAGATCGCGACGGAAACCCACCAGCACGATGCGCTCCCGGTGCTGAGGCAAGAAATGGCGCCCGTCAATCACCTTTGGGTCATCCGGCCCGGTATGCCCCGCGTCAGCTACTTCATATCCCAGCTCATCCAGCGTCTGCATGATGATACGGAAGGTGCGCCCCTGATCGTGGCTTTTGAGGTTTTTGACATTCTCCAGCACAAAAATCGCTGGCTGACGAGCCGCGATAATTCTCACCACGTCAAAAAACAGCGTTCCCTGGGTTTCGCAGGCAAAGCCATGCGCACGGCCCATCGCATTTTTCTTAGAGACGCCGGCAAGCGAGAAAGGCTGGCAGGGGAAGCCAGCCAGCAGCACATCATGCTGAGGGATAGATTCGCGAATATGCCGCGCCGCCTCCTCGTCGCTAACGTCAGAGCGTTGGCTGAGGGTAATATCGCGGATATCTTCATTAAAACGGTGCTGCTGCGGATCACAGTACCAGTTGGCCTTATAGGTGCGTACCGCGTGCTTGTTCCACTCGCTGGTGAAAACGCACTGTCCGCCGATGGCTTCAAAACCACTGCGGATCCCGCCAATACCGGCAAACAGATCGATAAAACGGAACCCATAGTGCGGATGATGGGCCGGCGGCGAAGGCAGGAGCGTCGCCAGATGAGCAACTTCCTGCGGGCGCAAACGCTCCGCCGCGCGGCCAAGCGCCGCCACGCGCTTGAGGATCGCCGCGCTCCAGTGCTGTTCGCCGACGCTCACCAGTTCGGCAACCAGCGTTTTTACATCGTAGATCGTCATCAGCTGACGCAGCAGCGCCTCAGCGTCTTCCCCGGCCTGTTCAGCCAACGACAACGACCTGTGTTCCTTGCTTAACTTTTGCGGCATATCCTCAACCAACGCGGACGATTTTGGCAGAGAGTACCATAAATCACCGGTCGGTTGACGCCTGCGGTGCAAAGCGGCGCAAAACCGCTTCATCCAGCGCCAGCGGCTCCCCCTGCAGCTCCGCGCTGAGCTTAGCCATAAATTCGACGAGAAAACGGGCATTATGCTGCGCCATCGCTTTCCCCTTGTCAGTTTGCATGGTTTCCGGCAGGCGCAGAAGTTTGCACTGGAAATGGTCGAGGGCATATTTGCGGTCATCCAGCGCCCGCCGATCAGCAAAAGGATCTTCGGCATCAAACAAGATGGTATTCAGAGCGCCGGCGACAGCGAAGACCCTCGCCAGACCAATGGCTCCCAGCGACTCGAGTCGATCGGCATCCTGAACTATTTTCGCCTCCAGCGTGCGCGGTGGGATCGCCGCGCTGAAGCTGTGCGCCTCGATGGCATGGCTGACCGCCGGGTAACGATCCGCAGGAAAATCAGCAAAGGCCGACTGCAGAATGGCGAGGGTTTTCTCGGCGGCCATCATCGAGGATCGACTTCGCTCCGGATGATTTTTTGGCAAGCTGACGATGTCATGAAAATAGCAGGCCGTGAGGAGTACCAGCCGGTCGACTTCCTCCCCCGCGGCCAGCTGAGTGGCGGTCGCCCAGACGCGACGAAAATGGGACAGATCGTGTGCGGCGTCATCCTGCGCATGGTGCGTCAGTATCCAGCGCTCAAATCGTTGCTGCCAGTCAACCAGGTCCATAGGCTTTCCTTTATCTGCGGGTCAGCCTCGAGCATAGCAATTTTAGCGCTGATGATCCTGCTCGCCGCGGGATGGACGCGTATACCAGACGACCGCGCCGAGAATAGAGCCAATGCCGCCGAGGACCAGCATGCCCAACAGGGCGCCAAGCCATTTCCCGGCCGTTGTTCCAAAATCACCCTCCACGCTGGCGCCGGGAACGCTGTGAATTTTTCCCACTACCCACCAGTAACGCACAATGACCCAGACACAATATCCGCAAAAAGCATACAACGCCCAGAGCGCAAGTTTCCCTCCCGGGCTGCGTTTTGCCTGCACTTCCATCTCATTCCTCTCCGTGACACAACAGACTACTGTCACTCAAAACGTGACACGCATCACATTATACCGCTAACCTGCGTCACAGGCAGCAGTTTCATCTTCGTCTTCTGCGCCTTCTCGCGACTTATGCTGCCAATGCGCACAGGCTGAAGAGATGTCCTTATTATCTCCCGTACGCTTAAAGCTATTCATTCCTTAATTATCGCAAGCTGGGTTGATAATTCCCTGGATATTTACATTCACAAAAAATAAATTTCCATAATGAATAATGCGTCTGATTATTATTTGTACAATTTATTTCATAAAATTAACAACGACCAACCAAAGATAGAATAAGGTATTGCTATATAAGAAAATAATAAATTTTGCACAAACATCCAAATTTAATATAAAGAACCACTTAGAAATATTTTGAAATGTTTAACATTATTTATTTACATATTTTATTTTAAATAAAGATGAACTTAGTCGTTAGTATCGGATCGTCATTCCGGAGGGATTGTCATAATTCATAGTAATTATTATTAAAAGGGAATATATAATGAAAAGAAAAGTACTGGCACTCATGGTTCCGGCATTATTAATGGCTAGCGCCGCTAATGCCGCCGAAATCTATAACAAAAACGGTAATAAACTGGACCTCTACGGGAAAGTTGACGGCCTGCATTACTTCTCTGACGACGCTTCAGAAGACGGCGACCAGACCTATGTTCGCTTTGGTCTGAAAGGCGAAACGCAGATTACTTCCGAGTTAACCGGCTACGGTCAGTGGGAATACAACATTCAGGCGAACACCAGCGAAAAAGAAGGCGCGAACTCCTGGACCCGTCTCGGCTTTGCCGGCCTGAAGTTTGCCGACTGCGGGTCGCTGGACTATGGCCGTAACTACGGCGTGGTCTACGACATTGAATCCTGGACCGATATGCTGCCGGAATTCGGCGGCGATACCTACACCCAGACCGACGTTTACATGACCGGCCGTACTAACGGCGTGGCCACCTACCGTAACAGCGATTTCTTCGGCCTCGTCGACGGCCTGCATTTCGCCCTGCAGTATCAGGGTAATAATGAAAACGCCGGTTCTGGCGAAGGCACTAATAACGGTGGGAAACGTAAGCTGGCGCGGGAAAATGGCGACGGTTTTGGTATCTCCAGCTACTACGATCTCGATATGGGCATCAGCTTCGGGGCAGCGTATTCGTCTTCTGACCGTACCCATAACCAGCTGGCGGCCGCGCGTAGCAGCCAGCGTTATGCCAACGGCGATAAAGCCGATGCCTGGACCGTCGGCGCGAAATATGACGCCAATAACATCTATCTGGCCGCCATGTATGCTGAGACCCGCAACATGACCTTCTATGGCAACGATAGTTTTGGCGGAATTGCCAACAAAACGCAGAACTTCGAAGTGGTCGCGCAGTATCAGTTCGACGACTTTAATTTACCGCTGCGTCCGTCCGTCGCCTATCTGCAGTCGAAGGGTAAAGATCTCTACGCCTATTCTCGCTACGGCGACAAGGATCTGGTCAAGTATGTCGACGTGGGCATGACCTACTACTTCAACAAAAATATGTCCACCTATGTGGATTATAAAATCAACCTGCTGGATGAAGACGACCGCTTCTACAAAAACAGCGGTATCGCGACCGATGATATCGTCGCCCTCGGCCTGGTCTATCAGTTCTGATCCCCGTCAAAGCCCGCGTTCAGCGGGCTTTTTTATGTTCCCGCTCCGTTGAGATCACTCTTTTCGACATTGCCGCTTTCCAGGCGTACCTTCCCTCTTTATGATGCGTTTAAGCTCGTTCGGGCTAAAAGCGGCGATAAGGTGCCAAAAGGATAAAGCGCGCTACCGCGACTCTACGCTGAAACCAGGACGATGATGATGGTGATACCCCAGCGCAGGCGTTATACCTGAAGCTAACGGTGTTATTGAAGGGAAGGTTAGAGCAAGAAAAGTGGCGGAGAGAGGGGGATTTGAACCCCCGGTAGAGTTGCCCCTACTCCGGTTTTCGAGACCGGACTGCTTTTCTTTAAAAACAGATGGTTACATATTTTTATGAGAAAATACCTCAAATTTCACACACAACCTTTTCAATACGTTAGCCATCTTCAAGACTTCATTTTCTCATGAAATTTATAGGCTCTTCATCCAGGGGTAAGGATGAAATTTAGGTGCGCACTACTTTTCATATTACTGGATAATCATCATCATCCTCCCCTGTCCGATTGATAATGAATGTCACTACCCCGACAACTGTAACATCATCCAGTGCCTCACCTTCCAGCGCCTCACCGTCTCGTGTAATAAATGCCCGGCCCATAATTTTTGCAAAGTCAGAGCCGCCGCCGTATTGAATTAAAACGGTATCTCCTTGCTTTGGTTTAACGGAGACATCGACTACGGTGTAACCAGTTTCTGTTTGAACGAGCCTAGTATTTGGGCCGGTACCGCAGAGTGAATCAACGGTCAGACGCCGTTCAACATAGTCAGCTGCTGGCGATGGGAAACCCACTATAGAACCCTCCCCATGTTGGCCATCATCCACAGCCTGTTTTCGCTATGGTCCGGCGTCTTATCGACAAAATACGTTTGTTCCCGAGCGATCCATGAGTTCGCCTCCACCTCGGTAAAGTGAATGCCGCGCCGGCGAAGCGCGGTAACGAAGTCGCGGGTGTGAAGGTACTGGAACCCCTTGGAACTGCGCAATACCGACTCGCGGAAAGCCGCGGCGATGTCTGACTGTCGAAGCATGATCTCCCCTCCTCGCAAATACTGTTCATACATACAGTATAAACAAATCAAAAAATGAGTGAGAAGAGAAATTTCCAGAGTTGGTAAAGACTCCATAAGTGGCAACGGGCTGAACAATTACCTTTTCAGGCGATCAAAATCAAAAATTGCACTTTGTACCCAATTTAAAATGAAGCACCAGATCATTAACCGTATGCGCAACTTTTGAATGAATAATAAAACTCTTACACGATTAGCTGCGCTCATATCAGCCATATCGATCTCTACTGGCTTCTCAAGATGGCCTGACGTGCTGTTCATATCCAGCATTGTGATGCTCATACTTTGGGTTCATGCGGAATGGAGTTGGTGGCAGGAGAAGTAAACTTCACTCTACATTGCATTGAGATGTGGTTTGCGGCCGTCAATTTGCATGACAGCCGCATATAACGAAATTACAGAACGCTAATCCCCCTCGCAGCGCAACGCTCTTTTGCCGCGGCATAGATACTATCCAGATCTGAAGCAGACACTGCATTGGTTGAATACAGGAACTCATAACAGCGAAGCGCTTTAGAGTAGCCTGCCGCGCCTGTATAGGATGTGTTACCTGGACCAATTTTTAAGGCAGCATTGGCATTTTTTGCCGCTGTCAGTGTCAGTTTTGTAGCCGCACCTCCAACGAAAACTATCAGGTTGCTGCCGCTGCGCGTGACTGCGATAAAAATATTCGCTCCCGCGCTCAGTCCGGGCGGTACCGGTATTGCCTGTGCTTTGGTTGTTCCAGTTTCGCTTTCTTTGTATGCAAACACGATCGCACCTGCAGAGGACATCTGCACTGCTTCACCTGTCGAGTTATCTGTAGCCCCGCCAAGCACCTGAGAAGCAGCTCCTGAATACTGAATGACGGTACACCAGGTATAGATGCTGGTATCTCCCCATTCAGTCTGGAGGCCATTTTTCAGTGTGCCCGCACTGGCAGGTAGCTGTACGTAATTATCACCATAGGTTTTCGTTAGCGACGCATCTGCCTGCGTCATGACGTGTGCTCCGTCATAAGAGGTCAGGCTGGCAGATGAGCCGCCAAACAACCAGTTGAAGAAGCCAGGCTGCGGAGTCACCGCTGAGATCACCCGGCTGACGTCAGACTCATTCAGATATTCCGCACCGGAAAACGGGACTTCAAAATTAAGGCGAGTGAATAGATACGGCATCAGATGGCTTCCTTATAAAAGCAGCAGCAATAGTTCTTCAGCTGGTACGCATTGCCAGCTGCATCATGCAGATCAGTGGTTGAGTTGTCTGAGTCACAGAGGTTTCCACAGATACCGCTGTTGACTCCGGCGTTCCATGACGGATAGCGGCCATCACCATCGGATGCACCGCGGTTTAACGGGGTCCAGCCATAAGCCAGATTAACAGTGCCCGTGAATGTAGAGGCCGTGGTAACTTTGACTTTGTCCGGACCAACAATCTGCACTGAAGAGATTGTCAGCCGCGTGACATTACCGGCTCCATCATCCTGCCAGAGTTCAAAACCCTTTGCTCCGGACGGGTGTTCGGGGACAATGTCAGTCCTGAACTGAAGGTTGCCGACCGGGACATGAAACGCCGCCACCACGGTATTTGAGCCAACTTTATAAATGTCGATCGGATACAGAGGCTTCCACGGTTTTCCGTTCTCCATCCAGTATCGGATCGCCTTGGCGCGGAAAAGGCCAAGCCAGCGATAGCCATGATTAGTAAGATGAACGCCGTCTGTATAAGGGAAAATATACATTGGGGTGCACAACTGAATCAGCGGGTTACTGATTGCCTCATCGAGCTGAGCGCGCGGGATATCAGAGCTCGGGTTGACTAATCCCTGATATCGTCCCTGAGACGCCATCTGATAAATAATCATCGGCATATCAGAGGTTGCGCGTGAAACACTCTTGGCTTTGTCGTTGATTGAGGACTGCATCAAAACCATTTTGCTACGGTAGTAAGAGTAAGAACTACCGAGATACGCATCCGCCTCCCCCTGGAAGAATGTCAGAACTGGTAACCCGTACTGATAGCCAGCCGATGCTGCAAGCTGTGCCGCTTTATCTATGCTGGACATGAGCTGGGTGTAGGGGGCGGTCCCTGGTCCGAGCTGAGCCATGGAATAACCACTCACGCCAGACGCCACCGCCATGTACTTTCTGTCTGGTGCAGGCGAATCATATTCAAGCTGATGAATAAGACTAGTATCGTGATATTGCTGCGTTGTTGTGTCGGGTACGGTGACCAGTGAGGTGAGTGTTTTGTTATACGTTACGATCCCCGTATCAAACATAAATGCGTTTACCGGGGTGAGTATTCCGGCGCCAGCGTTCAGGCTGATGGAGAGACTTTGTCCGTATGCGCGACAGTCCACAAACTCAGGCCAGTATTGCGGGGGTGTGTAGCTGGCGTCACCACCGGTACCGACCTTTTTACCGAACAGGTATTCCGCCTGCTCAGATAATCGCAATTCGCGAACAATGCGGCCGGCACTGTCAGCCAGAAGGATAATTCTGTCTGCATCACTTCCGTTATATGACCAGGTTTCAGACCCCGCCTCCCTGGCCTCATCCACTTCACCCTGTCGCGGAACCTCATTCCCGAATACAACCAGTTTCTGCTTTTCGATATTAAGTTTGACAAGTTTCCTTAGCGCATTATCAGCCACCAGAACTACCTCTGTTTTGTCATCACGGTCGTCCCGCCATGTGTCGCTCAGCGAATCTGATAACGTAATCCGCATCTGATTGAGCGAGTCGATATCTCCCTGCATACCGTCAACGTAGGCCTGTGACGGCATCCTGCGCCCGGTGGCAGTCAGCGTCCCGCCAACGTTCATCACCTCGATTGCGAGGGCGCTGTCGTCCGGGCTGCGGTAATACGTGGTGCTCCCCTCGGGGATATTCGCGATATCCGCCTGGGCCGCTGCCAGGGTCATGTACTGCCTGCTGAGAGGGATCAGGTTCTGACGGGTTTCATCAACGAGAGCGGCGTTGTCTTCCTGCATTTTCCGCCAGGAGTCCAGCGGCTCACCTGCACGATCGGGAACAGTAGCTGCAGGCCCGTTCGTCAGCTCATCGAGTCGCTTAGCGTTATCAAGTAGCACCTCAGGAGACGAGCTCCCCAGCTCCGGGTTAAAGGCCATGTTTTTTGCTCCAAAAGAGGCTTCGCGCAAACGAGGGTTTGAGCGAAAGAAAAGTTGAAAGGGATTTTTTTGGTATTAAGCAGCGTCGCCGGGGTATGTGGCGTCGTCGTACTGGTAGAACGATTCGAGGTATTCTTTAGCGGTGACCTGACAGGTTCCGTCTGACTGCGGAGCGATCTCCTCTACAATGGCGTCGTAGACGTGGCGCGTTGAGCCGCAGAACACCAGGCGGATCGGCTCGATGGTTGCCGACGACAGATCAACCTTCATCGGGTCATCAAACTCGCTCAGGTGCGGGACTGACAGTTGAAAATCACCCACCCTGCTCGCCACCATCAGCCCGGATGCAGAGCCATCCTGATAACGGATCAGCGCGCGGGGATTTTCGAAAGACCAGTCCAGCGGCTCCGTAACGGTGAACGTTGTCACGCCACCAGCCGTTGTCATCGCCTCCACCAGACAGGAAATCGTGTTGTTACCCGGAATATCATCCGTGAGCACAATGCGATCGCCCGTGTTGTAGCACAGCGCGTCCAGCTCGGTAGTGGTCTGGAACGTCACCCGCTGCTGCAGGTATTTCATCAGGCGACGCATGCCGATCTGGTAGGCGTGATCCTGATTCAGTACCCCATCGAGTTTGTAGTTCTCGATTTTCACCGGCGTGGGATTGTCAGGCGTCCGGCATTTAACGGTCTCCTCTGCCCAGGTAGTCCCGTTGATGTACGTCACGTCGACACCATCAAAATCATCATCTGAGGGCACGGTAAATCCGCTCTGCAGCTCCTCCACCATCTCATGCGGAGTGATCACGCCGGTCCAGGGCTTAATCCCCTCACGGTTGACCGTCGCCAGGCCATCACTTAACAGGAAGCGGGACTTGCCGGCATTGGCTATCTTCTGCAGCATTTCCAGCGCTGAGATACTGTCGCCGGTAGCAAAGTCGAAATACTCGCCGCGTGGCGTCCAGTATGCAGACTCCAGCACGTTGATGGTGTCGGCATCCATCTCCAGCCCCAGCGAGTTCCCGACATGCAGCAGCGCCCCCGAAATGGTTCTGGCCGTTCCTGAGTCATAGGCGCGCGTGGCCACAACGTTAACGCGACGGTCTGACTGCGCCGCCAGCTTCCCGCCCGTCTCAACGGTCACCGCCATCAGCGACACGCCGGGATAGGATGAAGGACGCGTCAGCAGTCGCCCGCGCAGTGCCTGCCAGTACATCGAATCCCTGGCGTTGTTTGAGCCCTGCTCATTGCGCCGGCGACAGCGAACCTCTACCAGCCCTGGTGAGCTGAGGGTGATCCGCTCAGTGAAACCTAACCCGTTGACGTTTTTCAGCGCATACTCGCCCTGGTGACTCACCCACCCCGATCCGGAACCGTAGACGCGATATTGAATCTCCCACTCAACATGCCGAAGCCGCTTTTTCCCCTTGCTGTCAAAGCCACAGATGCCGTTCGGGAAGGAGAAATTCACCTCGAACGCATCCACCACTTCATTTTCAGGGCATACGAGGAACGGCCCCAGCCAGCTCAGCGTGTCGTTAAGACCAGTGGCCTCATAGTCGATCATCGTCCGGGCGGTGAATCCCGGCCATGACTCATCAACGGCACCATTAACCAGGCGCGCCACCGTCGCCGTCGTGCCGTCAGCTGACACAATCCGGTACTCATTCCCGCGGTGAGCAAGTGAAAGCCGTTGCACCCCCTCCGGCATGCCGGAAAAGGCTGTTCCCGTGGCGCTGTTATAGGCAAGCGTCACATTCGCCGTTACCGCCGGGCTGCCGCCGGTTGATGCCGTGCCGGATGTGTAAACCGGGGCATCACCGAAAACAGCTGCAGGCAGAGAAGAGGAAGTGATCGCCCCACCCGCGAACGGACTGGCCGCCTCGGTTATTAGTACGGTGCCGCCGTTGTCCTGCGCAACCAGGCCGGAGCCAGTGAGTCCCTCGGTGATGGCCGCCAGCAGTCCCGACATCGAGACGTAGTTAGCCACCAGCGACACCGGGTAGGTAACCCCCTGCCAGGTGATCGTGAACGTGCTGGAGCTGGTCGCAAAATCGTAGGTGGTCGGGGCCGCACTGGCCTGGAGTTTTGCTGCACTCCCCCCGGCGCCGGGCACTGCAGCCTGGCCGGGGGTATATGACGCGATAAACAGATCGTAATCGACAGAGTTAAACCCCAGCGTCACCGGCATTCCAACCACCGGCGCGATCTCCGTCAGCAGCGGGCTTGCGATAACGCTGTATCCGGCCGCCGTGGTGATCTGGTAGTTCGCCGGGGCTTTCAGTTCGACCACGGCGCCAGCGACCCAGCTGGGCGGCAGTGCGTTATCGTTCTCGTCATTATCGTCATCATCATCCGTATCCAGCCCGGTAAACGTTACGCTCGAACCGTATACGGTCATGCTGTCTGCGATAATATCGTCGGCATCCGGCGACGTCTGGGCCATATCCAGCCCGGTACCGGATGATGTCCCGCCGACCTCCGTACTGTTGATCCAGTTTTCACTGCGCTCATCGCCGGAAACGTCAGCGCCTGGCGGGTAATGGGTGCTGCTGAATCCCAGTAGCGTTGAAGCTGGCGTACTGCCAACCCGGATATCGCCATTGGTATAAATCAGATCACCTACACCGAGACACAGCAGCATCTGGACGCGCATTTTCGTAGGATCGGCGGCATCAAACCGGGTAACCGGCTGCACCACATAATCAGGGTAGATACGCACCCGGCCAAACACCTCACGAATGGCATCACCGAGTTTTGCGGTATTCGCCTTTGCCGGGTTCAGGTCGAGACTCCGCCCTGTGAATGAGGTATAGCCGCCCGTATCGATGTTGTTCATCATAAACAGCGAAAAGGCTGCAGCGGCAACGGAGATACCGACGCCGATCCACGCGATTGTGGCTGCCTCCAGCCCGAAGGGGACCGGATAAAGCCGTACATCACTATCAGGGCGGATCACGCAGGTGGCCCACTCGCCTGGCGGAATTAACAGCCCCTCGACCTCAACGGTCAGCGGTGGGACATCCCGATCCTCGTAGCCTTCAACATTTGCCACCAGCCAGTTGCGAATACTGGTTACACCATGCTCATGCGTTTCGAGTGGTTCTCCGGGAAGCCGGGACGGATAAAAACGAATGGTCATTGCCAGAACTCCACTTTGACAAATCGGCGCTTAAACCGCGGCAACGGCAGAAAGGTGACGTTCGTTCCCGGATTGCATTCCGCCACATGCAGCAGGGCACCGATACTGACAACGATCCCCACATGGGTGACGGCTGATCCGGAATAACAGGCCACCCCGGCCCCTTCGCAGGGCTCGCAGCGCTCAAGGGTAAGCATCATCCTGCGCGCTTCCCGGTCGAGGCCCCCGCCGTCTTTGGTCACACCTGCAAAATCCGGCCATTCAGGTAGCCCCAGGTCGCGGCGTATCTCGTTCACAATGCCGAAACAGTCGAGTTGCGGGTATACGCGCCCGCCCTTCAGCCAGGTGACTGAACGGTATTTATCAGGGTTAAACATTGGGGTTCCTTAGCTGATATAACGCAGTCCGGGGAATACAGGAAGTGTGTAGCGGTATCGCGGCCAGGCGGTATCAAGGATATTCATATAACCCGCGGTAATCTGCACCTCTGTCGCCGTCCAGGAGCCCGACTTGATTTTCAGCGTATACGGCACTTCCGCAGGGGCCGCTAAATCCGTGGAGATATAACGCCGGTACGTCAGCGATGCAGGCAATCTGTTAGCCAGGGCATTGCGGATCGCCGTGGACACAACACCATCGATATTGCACAGGGCAAATTTCAAATCTTGCGTACCGTCCGCATTGCGCGCCGGCAGAGCAATGTCTATCGCACAGGCGGTAAACGTTACGGTATCGCCGTTCTCCGTCGTTGCCGTAATGTTCTCGTAACCCTGGCACAGATAATGGACGTCAGAACCAATGGTGATCTGCAGCGTCTCAATGATCACCTCCGGCCCGCTGCTGGCGTAGAGGCGTTTAATCTGAGTCATGCTTCGGCCACTCCTTATTCAGTGCAATATCCAGCAGTGAGCTGCCGACGATCCATTCCGGGTAATGCCCCCATCCAGACGGTGGCAATGGGCGCTCCCAGAGTTCTACTGGCGCGGTATATCTCCAGTAAAATCCGCCTTCTGGCGTGGGGCCTTTATAAATATCCGTGAAACGACACACGTAATTTTTCAGCCCTACAGGCGTTAATAACGGTATGTTGAACCACGCCGCCCCATCTGATAACTCATCACGGTACCACGCCTCAAAAGCCTGCGCCTGGGCATCAGAAAAAATCCAGGCCAGATCTGTTTGGGTTGGTGTCGAGGTGTAGGCACGCCGCTGCCGTGCCCGGCCAGTTACCATCTGAGTCCGTTTCAGAGGAGATACAGGAGTTAAACCAAAACTCTCTTTAAGCGGACCAGGCAGGTAAGCGGAGGGGTAATAAAGCGTTGTGGTGATAGCCATTAGCTAATTTTCCTCCCCGAGGTAGTTTTCCCCATCAAGGCCTTATGCAAATCACCCTGACCGCTTGCGACTGAATTAACCGCCTTCCGGTATCCCCTTTCTGCCCCCTCATCTGCAGCTTTACGGACCAGCGCCAACGTTGCATCGGAAGGGTTACCATTGATGGGGATATTGATTGTGGGCGAATAAATCGCGCCGCCGCCTGTTGACTGGTTTGCAACTCGATCCAGAGTGGCATCCAGTTTTGCGCTGGTTTTAGCTGTCGTAACGCGCTCACCTTTCTGCAGGAGCCAGGTTCCAGTTTCGGGCACAGAGTCGATACCGTCATGAGCCTGGCCCTGAAGCGCCGATCCGATAGCAGTCATGAACACACCAGCAGCAGCTGCCGCAGCTATTGCTTGGGTTGACGCCACCACAGGCCCTACATAGGGAACACCAATCCAGGCAGTGAAGGCACTCAACGCTGCCATTGCTACCTGAGCAGCCGCATATTGCAGTAATGCAGCCCCAACAGATTGAATGAATGTCGCCGCAAAGTCCTGAGCGTTTAATTTACCGGTTTCCGCCCAGTTAATTACCATATCAGTTAAACTACTAAACGTTTGGGCACCTACTTGCTGCATATTTGCATATAGGTTTGAATATGCAGCAGCTTGATCTGATATTCCAGAAACGAAACCTGCAACACCATCGTTTTGTAACTCATCTAACTTCTTATAATGTTCCTCTTGAATTCTTAGCCTTTCATTCAGCGAGTTTTGAAGCGCTTCTTTCTTTTTATCGTATAGACTTTTATCAATATCTCCAGACTGAAATTGATTTAAAATCTCTTCCTGTCGAGCAGCAAAATCTTGCTGAATGTCATTATTATCCTGCATGCGTGAACGTTCACGACTACCAGAATAACGGCCTACTATTTGGTTATCAAACCCTTGGCGGACTAACTTATTCTGTCTTTCGAGATCTGAAACATATTCAGCTATTTTCACATTTTCCTGATTAAGCCGTAACTCTTCCTTCTTGGAATCAAGTATTTTAGCCGCAGTTCGAAGTTGTTCCTTCTGCCCTTCTGATAATTTTTTCAGGTTTCCGCTGGTTATATCAAAATTAATCTTCTCCAGTTCGGTTACTTCTGCAGTTTTTTTACCTGTTGTTTCAATTAGGGCGGCCTGCTTTTGTAAATCAAGCAGTCTATTTTTGAAAGCATTGTCAGTAGGATTGCTTTTTGGTTTTGTTTTTGGCTGGTTCTGGTTAGACTCCCCTTTGCCCAACGAAAAATCATTATCTTTAGAAGTGTCAATGCCAAGATCAGAAAGTAGAGATGTGAGCCCTTTCGCTCCTCTATCTACCTGCTCCGGAGTCATGCTTGACTTTATCGCGCGAAGAAATTGAAGACGTTTAGTTAAAAAGTCTAATTCGTCTTTTTGTTCCTTACTTTGATTCCCTCGTTTGTTAAGGAATTCAATGCGCTGTGCAATATCACTTTCATCAGTAGCGTTATAATTACCAGATACAGCACCGATACGAGAGCGGGTATAAGTTGCAATGGCCCCCAGGCCACCAGCAATACGCCCCACAACCCCGGCAAGGCTTATGGCTTCACCAACCAGGTCTGATAGCCCCTGAAGAACAGCAGGATCGGTGAAGACGTCACGAATATCATCAAGCCCATCCTGCAATGGTGTAAGGTCAACCTTAGCCAGCCCCGAAGCAATTTCCATTTTAAGGCCGCGGGCGCTAGTCTCTATGTCCTGAAAGAACTGATTAACCTTAACAAGGTTATCAATATCTTCTTGCGGTGGAGCGACACCAAAATCTTTTGATAGCTGGATAAACTGTTTCAGCTTTTCGTTGTTGTTATCGAACAACGGCAGCATTTTTGACAGATCATTACCCAGACTTTCGAGAATATTTGTTTTCCCGGCCTGAGTGGGGATTTTCTGTAATGCTTCACTGATTGCCATCAGCTGCTTATCTGGGGATTGTTGAGCCAGCTTCTGAACTGAAAGACCCAAAGTATCCAGCGCCTGAGCAGCCTCACCTGATTTATTCAGGACCGCATCGCCGACCTTATCATTAATGTCTTTGAAAATATCGGCTATGTTGTCACCGGTTAAACCGACTTGTTCAGCAGCATATTGCCAGGATAACAAATCCTGGGTGGACATTTTAAGAGATTTTGCCCAGCGATCAGCTTCTGTAACCTGCTGTGCAGTATTTTTAACAATGGCTAACCCAGCAGCACCAATGCCAACAGCTGCTGTAGCCGCCGCAGCCCCAACAGCAATGATTGACGAACTTACCTCTTTAGCGTCTTTTTTTACCTGGTCGCGCCACTTCTGAGAAGATCTTTCGGCTTTATCCATGCCCTGAACAAATCCACCTACTTTAGCGATCAGATCGATTGTTAACGTACCGAGGGACTTGCCAGCCATTCAATTTTCTCCAGGCAACAAAAAACCCCGCCGAAGCGAGGTTTTTGTTTGTTTATATATTGGTTAAAATTATTTAACTTTTCCCGTATAGCCCGCATTCACTTGAGCATCAGCGGAATCTATTTTCCCATGAGAGTAAAAAATAGTATGTGCTTCAGCACCTGTATATCCACCATAAGAGTTTTTAGCATTAATGGTTATTGGAATAAGCCATCCATATCGCATAGCCCCTCCTGATTCAGCTAAAATGCCATCCTTAAACCATGCTTTCTCTGGTGTACCAAAAGTATAATGAGCAGAATATGGGTCTTTTAACATCCTTCCCCACCAATCCTTTATCTGCTGCTGATAGTTATCCGGTAACACTCCATAATCAGCCGAATGCAACTGAACTTGGCTAGGTGGATTTGCTGCGCACGCAGTTAACAATAATGCAAATAACATAATCGCTATTTTCTTCATATCCCTATCCCAGTGGTTATTGTCGTACTGATGATAGTGATCACTGCAGCGATTTAAAAGTCATCAATGCCAACTTTTCATAGCTTCTTCCAGAGATAATGGCGCTTCGTTGATGTGCGGTGCAAAGTCACTTACCTTGAACGGCGGCGTGTTCTTTGCCTTATTGATGTTAGCCAGGACAGACGCCACCAGCGAAGCCCCCCACTCGGTACGCATCATGATATTGAGCGGTCCGTACTTCTCACGGTACTTGAGCCAAACCAGAAATTCCCTGCGACTCATCCGCTCCTGAGCCTCTGCGATGGTGCGGCCGCCGATGCCGTTCATCACCAGTTCGCACCAGAATTCATCCTCGCCGGTTAGCTCGTAGTCTTTCCCAGTTCGTTTACATCATGAATTGCAGCCAGGAGGGCCATAACAATCGGACCGTCCAGCGCCCCACGATCCGGGGTAGCAGTCCCAAGAATGTCAGCCGCGGTAAACACTGGGGCGCCGTCCTGATCGCAAATATGCGCCGCAATGCGCTCAGCAATCGGGTCCGATTTCCCGTTATACGCCAGCAGTTCAGCTTTAGTGGTGTGGTAGCCCATCGGGCGCACATAGACGGTTGCGATATGCTCTTTCCCGTCACGGCCTTTCCACTTAATTTCTTTTTCCACGGGACGCCCGGTAAAGGCACCGGTTTCTTTTAACGTATCGAGAGTAAGTTGCATTTCAGCTCCTGAATAGAAAAGCCCGGATAACCGGGCATATTAATTACGCTGCGGCCTTAGGCACCCATACGGAAGAGCCAGACCGCTGGATCGTGGCGGAGGTCGTCACAACAGCGTTACCCTGAAAATCAAACGGGAAGTCAGAAACGTAACCCTGGAAAATGAACCAGGTGCGATCCGATGGCAGCACCAGGCCATCAACAGCATCCTCAGCGCCAGGAGCGGCGGCTGTCGGGACACTGGTTCCATCTGACCAGCCAACCGCAAAAGTTAACGGCGTCTGGTCATTCGCTTCAGCGAGGCCATGCAACATAATGTGGCTGGCGTTCGTCGGATCAGCGTTAAGCCCGACGGTTGCGGCCGCAGGCGTTTTAAGCCCCTTTTTGTAGGTTCTGGAATCCCGCTCACTCAGACAGGTATCTTCAATCTGATCGGCAGGGTTCCCGCCGGGGTTGAAACTGGTGATGCATTCAACCTCGCTGACCACGCCAGACTTGAGCACAAAAAACTGCGTGCCTTGCGTTAATACAGACATGTTTTGTCTCCATAAAAGAAAAACCCGCACAAGGCGGGTCAGTTTGGGGTTGTTGGTTATCTGGTCGTTATCCAGTCAACATCGAAGGAATAGCGGTATCGCATTGTTTCAGGATCGCGGCTTTGTTCACCCCATCGGGTGATATAGGCCTTGCCCTCAATTGCGTCACGCAAAGCGCGGGCAACGGCGATCACATCGGTGTCAGTATCACCATAGACATCAACCTGCAGAGAATAGTGATCTGCATCTGGCCGCTGGTTTAGATAATTTTCAGGGAAGCCACCTACGTTTTGCCAGACTGCGTAGGGATAAACGATATTGTCGTCCTGCATACCGAACGGATAAAGCCGCACGGGAGTAGAACCTAACAAATCCCTGACTGCCTGGCTGGCTGCGCAAACTGCAAATATTGGAGCAATCATACCGGAGTTCCTTTTTTTGCCGCCCGTCGTACAGCGCGATCGATGGACTTTTCCAGCTCCAAAGCAAAAACGTTAATCACATCGGCATCGACCCCATTCAGTGCAGGCCTAATTATTGGCCTCGCTGCAGCATGTTCTGTGCCGAACTCCAGGAATCGCCAGTACCAGGTATCCCCGCCGGGATTACCTTTATCTCCGCCAGTGTTAAAACTTTTACCCGCCCTGCCTTTTCGGACGTTGGCCTTTGTATTGGCGTATTGCCTGGCGCCGCCCATCACCCCGACACGAAACGTTGGATCGCCGGTTCTGCGAAATGCCTTGCTGCTGAAACTGACCACAATGTTTTTGTAGATAGCCTCTTTGGTGAGAGGATCATCAACCCGCGCGGCATTATTGCGCGCTCTGTCCCTGATGACGTTTGCCGCTTTACGCAGCGCTGCACGACCGGATTTATCGCGAGTGACCTGTGAGACGGCATCCAGTTTCCCCAGGACGGAATCGAGGCCGGTCAGGTTTACTTCCACGCCTTCAGCCATCGTTAGCCCCCTCTGAACAAGGCAGTGTCAGGTATTCCCTGCCGCTCCGTGGATCAGGTAAAACGCCCTCAATGTTGTAGATGCGGCTACGAAACAGGATCCGATGTTTGCGGGTAACACCCTCACGGTAACGAATCGTTATCCGGGTGGTAACTTCGCCCTGAGAGGCCTGGGCGGCGATAAACTCACGTGCGGATAAAGGAGCGACTTCGGCCCAAAGGTTTGCGACATCGCGCCAGGTATTAATTACGGCTCCCGTTGTCGGGTTCTGTTCTTTGACCGGTTCCTGCAGGGTGATCCTGTGACGCAATTTTCCGGCCTGCATATCACCCCCTGGGTTTCCCGCTCAGATAGGTTTGCTGCTCTGGCGCCTCATCGAGATCGCCGGCAAGCGACTGGATAATTACATCGGACAGGGCGACGTTAGACTCAGCCAGGCGGTTTATCGCTTCCGTCTGCTCTCGCTGTGCTGTTGTTTGTTCTCTCAGCGCTGCTATCAGCGCGTTTACCAGTTGCTCGTTCATAGGCTATTTTCGTCCACTTTTTTAACCACTCACGCCGTTTAGCACATCCTGAGCAGCCCATTAGTTCCACCTCCGGTGCCTAATCAGCAGCGCCTCAACGCCCAGCGGAACTTCCGATAGGTTCTGCGCTGCCGCTTCGCGGTTCGCATACCAGTGTCCAATCAGCAAAAGCATTGCCGCCCAGATGCCGGAAGTAAAAATAACCTCACGGGGCTGAGTTTCCCCTTCCACTGGCGGCGTTAATGTTTCGACCAGCGCACCGTCGCAGAACCGCTCAACATAATCGACGGAGGCCGAAGCATAGGCAGCAATAAGCGTATCTTCGTCGTCACCATCAACCTTCAGATGCGCCTTTATCTGCGCCAGCTGTTCCTCGCTTATTTCCACCTTTACCCCCTGGTTTGGCTTTAGCAGGCTCCGCAGAACCAGAGTCTGTTGCCTTTTCCGGCTCAACCTCCTCGGCCAGATGCAGTTTCACCAGTACTTCGCCGATTTCTTTATGCACCTCGCGGATTTCCCCCTGAGATACCGTACCCAGGTGATAATGCGAGAACATACGGAGAGCTTTAATTTTCATCTCATTTACGCGGCCATTGCTGGCCGCGCCCTTTTGTTATGCACCAGTGCTGACAGCAATATCACCCGTAACAATCGCTGCCGGGCGATAGTGGGCCAGCGCCAGGCGCTCTTCGCAAAGGATGGTCAGCATGTTTTTAACGAAGTTATCGCGGTCCTGGTTGCTGATCTCGATGGTGGCATCCATGCGATCCCAAACCTGCGACGCCAGGCCAAACGCGCCAACGGTGAATTTGCCTGCCGTCTGCGCTGTGGTCGACACCACCGGAAGCCCCCAAAGCACTTTCGAGGCAAACGCCTGCGGGCCACCGAGAATGTAATTGCCGTTAGCGTCCTTCAGCAGGGCAATACGGTGCCAGTCCGCCGGGTTCAGAATGATGCCGTCTGCTTCGAACTCACTCAGCGATACCTGATAGATGGCGTGTGCCAGAACATCAGCGCCAGTATCTCCGGCTGCGTTGAGTGTGGTTTCGTAGTCATTCGCTACTACGTTGAGCCCCTGCAGGTTATCGCCGGTACCGTCCCCGTTCAGCATCTGGTTCTCTTCCACCAGTGCCAGTCCGTACATCATGCGGGAATTGAGGTAAGACTCGAGCGCCGGGGCATCATCCATGATCTGGCGCGATGCCTGGATCCAGTGGGCGATAGTTTTCACGTTCGCCGTTTCTTTGGTGAAGGTAATATTACTTTCCGGCTTGAGGGTACCTTCTGCCACTGGTGCTGCAGCGTTGGTAAACACGTTTTCGCGCACGTATTCCAGCGCGTTACTGGTGATACGCCCCTGTGCCAGCAAGTCACGCACGGTCAGACGGCGAAGACCCGGCATAAGAATACCCGGCAGCTGCTGCGGCTGGACCAGGGCGCCTGCCGACGCTGCGCCGGAACCAATCGCTTTATCAAAACTGGTGACTTTCGCTTTGGTACGCGAGCCGTCCCAGCCCTTCATAAGGTCTTCAGATACGCGCTGAGCAAATGACTTCTGCGCAGTCTGATCAGGAGAGTTTCCGGCCAGTTTCTGCTCAAGATCGAACAGGCGGGTGCCGGTGGCTTTCAGTTCTTCCTGTGCTTTCGTCAGATCGATCTGCAGCTGCTTGTTGATTTCACCGGTCTGGTTGATGGATTTACGCTGTTCTTCGATAAGCTCCTTTACTTCTTTTTGGGAGTTTTCGATAGCTTTTTCCAGTACAGATAATTCAGACATGTGTTACTCCGTTAAGGTGTCCGCAGGTTAGCGGCAAATGAGTTAATGCGCTGTGCCAGCGCGTCAATGTCGTCGCTACCGAACTCGCTTCGGCCTGCAGACTTAACACGGGCGATAAATGCCTGTGCTTCAGAACGCGAAAGCCCGACTGAATCCCTCAGCCAGGCCTCCGCATCGCGAATAGATTTGATGCTGTCGATGCTCTTCATGGCCGTTACGCCAGCGAGCTCGTTAGCCGGGAAAGTACAGACGCTAATTTCCCGCAGGTAAGAGATGTTTTTGAAGATGAGCCCTGACGTGCCAACGGTGTAATCATCAGGCCCAACGGAAAACCCCACAGACATCCCTTCAACCGTGCCATGCTGCATGGCAGCTTTCAGGTCTTCGGCCAGGCTAAGCCCTGGAGTAAGTTGACCACGGACAAATAGCCCCTTGTCATCTTCATGCATGGCATCCCATTTACCGACCGGGATAGCACGTGTCTGGTGGTTAAAGAACATGGCCACCTTGCGACTCTGGTTAGCAATCACACCAGCGAAAGCACCTGGCAAAATAATGTCGCCATCGGCGTCGGTGTTATTAAAAACCGAGGCATACCCTTCAAATGTTCCCTTACTGCCGTCGCCGATGAACTTGATTTCTGTCTGGTCGAAAGCCAGCGTCTTCTGAATGTCAGGCATCATAGCCCCCATAAAAATTAAGCCCCGGCATTGCGGGGCTCTTTGTTTGTTCCGAGATCGGTAATGGGCACGTTCTGCGACTGCCGTGTCGCCACATCACCTCCGGGCAGCGGCGGCAGGTTATCGAGCCTTCGAACCTCGTTAACGGTCCGAATCCCGGTATTGACCATGATTTGCATAAATGATGCCCGGCTTGTTGAATCACCGCGCAACAGCCCGTCGAGGTTATGCTCGGCGTGAATGATGCCCTGTTCTGACTCTTTGACCAGCCAGCGCTCAATGCTGTACTCCCACCGATCAAGGTAGGGTTTGAGGGTATACTGGAGAAAGCCCAGGTTTTGCTGTTCAATCCCCGATCCCCAGGAGGTGGTTTTGTCCACGTCGCCGACCAGATGTGGAGGCACGCCGTAAAATCGCGCCAGTTCGGCGACCTGAAATTTACGCGCAGCCAGAATTTCTGAATCCTGAGGCGAAACGCCGATAGGTTGCGTGGTGAAGCCGCTCTCAAGGATCCAAAGCCGCTTTTTGACCGGACCACCAGCAATCTCCTTAAAGTTTTCCTCCAGCTGCCCACGCTGCTCTTTCGTCAGCACCTTGCCGTCAGTCATCAGGATCTGCGGAGACTTCGCACCGTTGGCGAAAAATTCACGCTGGTTATCTTCCATCGCTATGGCCACACCAGCAGACTTCGCACTGAACGCCAGCGGCGAAAGACCAGTCAGACCATTGAAGCCAAATCCTTTGAGATGAAAAATTTCTTTCTGTGAAAAGTCAGCGTATTCAGTGTCCCGTCGGTAGCGGTAGATAATATTTTTACCGTTATCGCTGAGCCGAACTTCCATATTGGCGCTCATCAGTGGAACCATGCTAATCACGTCACCAACACCGTTTCGCTCAACATGTGCATAGGCGTTGCCGTAGGCACATAGCTGCATAGTCATTGCTTCGCGAAACTCAAGAGCGGTCATGAAGTTGTTGGGACGGAATCTCAGCAGTTTCGCAAGGGGGTGACTGTTGTCCACTTTCGTGCGCTGATCATTTTTGGTCTGATAAACATCGAGTGGTAAAGATGCTGTTACGGTGGAGATTAACCTGATGCAGGCCCATACCGTACTGATTTGCATATTACGCTCATCAGTCACAACAGAATCACCAACCACACCGTGCGCTGACGTACCCGCCATTTGCGAGCCCTTATCGGGTGTCACCAGGCGGCCGCCGGTCAGGATAGAGGCCATGCGCGCCCAGAATGGCGATCGCGTCCGCAGGTCAATGCTGTAATCGGTATCTGCCATTTTTACACGCTCAAAAAGTTGTAAATGAAATCATTAACGTCACCCTGCTCCTCTACCTCGTCACTGGTCTGCGCGCCAATAGACATCGCCAGCGCTACCATGCCGTCGATACGTCCGCTCGACTTACCTTTCACAAACTTGCGGTTACCGGCAGGGTCAGTGATTACCGTGGCGTTTTTGGCGCACATTTCGAGGATCGGATGATTGCCGTGCTTCAGCTGCGCACCGAGCAGTTTGGCTTCCAGCTCCCTGAGAGCAGGCGACATGGAAACAAACCCCTGACCGAACTCTACGAATCGTTCGAGCTCCACATCGGTGAAACCAGCATCGATGAGATGCGGGCGAAGGAAGCGCATGTTATAGCGGTCAAACGCCATCGCCCTGACGTTACAGAGATCAAAAACGCGCCGCAGCTCCCTCGCGATAAATCCATACTCGATAGCCTTACCAGGTGTCGTGTTTAGCCAGCCCTGCTTCGCCCATATGTCATAAGGCACACGATCGTTACGCGCCTTATCTGCCAGCCCTTCCTCCGGTAGCCAGAATTTACAGTGCACATCGCCCTGCGTGGTGTTCAGCACCAGTGCGGTCAGGTCTGACACGCTGGAAAGATCGAGCCCGCCCCATACGGTAGCCCCCGCAAGTTCGCCGGGTTCCTCCTTGTTCATATGCCATACACTCTGGCTAACGAACGGGCTTTTCGCTTCAACTCTGCGGTTTAACACAAGGTTCTCAAACTCTGCCTGGCGAGACGGCAGGCGTTTCGCACTGGCGGCCATATCCAGCACTTCTTTCTGGTTCATGAACACATCGAAGGCCGGGTTTGCCAGCCTGATGGCCTCGACAGAGAAAGGATCGATATCTTCCGGCGCGGTCTGAAGCCGGACCACCGTCCGGGGATCGGCTCCGGTCAGGCCATCATCAATCAGCAGGCTAAGCAGGTCGCTCGCATCCGGCGCCTGGGTGCTGATGATTATCGAAATAGGGTTATCCTGTGCAGCGGTGGCGGTTTCCAGCGCTTCATAAAGCGGGTCTCGCGGCCCACGAACCTGGCCCAGTTCGTCGTGTGCAACAAATCGCGGCGAGAAACCATAGGCCGTGGTAGCTTCGGCACTCAGTGCGCGGTAATAAGAACCCAGCTCAGGGCAGTGGATTTCTTTAGCTGAATCCTTGATCGCAACGTACTGCATTAGTACCGGGTTCATCCGGCACATCTTCGAGGCCAGGTTAAACAGAATGGCCGCCTGGTCGCGTGAGCGTGCCGCAGAATACAGCTGCGAGTTCGGTGCAGCCTCGGGCCCTACCAGGTAGAGCAACATCAGCATGGCGGTTTCCACCGTTTTGGCGTTTTTTCGCCCGCGACTGATGATTGCGCGACGTGTACCATGCTTGTTGTCGAAAATGGCTCTGAAGTCATCCTTCATGAACTCAGCCATTTTCAGCGGCTGGCCGACAAACTTACCTTCGGGAATATAAATATTTCTTTCGCACCAGAGGATATTCCTCTCGGCTCTTGTCAGAGTTTTTTTAGCCATCGAAGAGCCTTATTCAATTTCCCAGGGTTTTTTCTCCCGCGGCAGATTTTTGTTGGCGCGTCCTACTGTTTTAGGATCAGCAGTCGCCTGCCGGGTGATACGCAGTCGCGTTGCCAGTGAAGACGCAGACCGTACTTCACGTTCGCGCATCGTGAGCAATTTATCGTAGCGCTTCAGCCCGTCATCCCGAGCCAGCCACTCCAGCTCAAACTCCTCGATCTGAGTGGTTAACAGTCTCGCCTGCACCACATGCCGACAGTACATTTCCATCATGTCGCGATGTGTTTCAGTAAATGAGCTGGCCGGGTTATCGTTAACCAGTCTGATCCAAACGTTTATCTCTGGATCGCTAAGGTGTAACGAGGGCTGCAGCCTGCTTTCAGCCAGAGCCGGAAGCGACACAGCCGTCGTCGCGGCAAGAGATTTTCTGCCTCGCTGTGCCATCGCTTTTTTCCTTTTTTTCTGGACGTTTTTGAAAAGAAAACTGAGGGCGCGGTCTTTTTACGATTGCCGCCAGAGTTTTACCCCTCCCCCCCACCCTGTCGGGCTGATAATGAGAAAAGCTATCATTTCTCGATGATCCGCAGGTTTTCACGAGGATGACTGGGGGGCTCCAGGTGCTCACCGACACCGACAGACATTGTCAGGATGATCGTTGGCAGCGTCTCGTTTGCTGTATGACTGAAGGAGATGGCGGATGCAGAAAGAAAGCTCACACCATCAATGCTCAGTTCCACCAGCCTGCCATCTCGGTATTCAATCTTCAGGTCTTGCATTGCATGCTCCTGTTACCAGATAACCCTGCCTTCATTGTCGAACTCGGTAACCGTTCCGCCCTTCTCCATGCGTTGCTTAACCGAGTCGTGGCAGCGCTTGCATAGCGACTGAAGATTGTCCGGGTTGTGGAAGAGGGTTTCATCGCCCTTGTGAGGTTTGATGTGATCAACAACGGTGGCAGATATCACCTGATTTCGCCTGAGGTGAAACTCGCAGAGTGGCTGTTTCTGAAGCTGGTGAAAACGCAGTCGATACCACCGTTTAGTGTTATAGAGATGATGCCAGGGTGAATTAGTTGCCATATTCACTCCAATAAAAAGCCCCGCATAAGCGAGGCTGTAGATTCAGATAATTGATTTTGGCTACTGGTAGTTATCTACAAAATGTCCTTCGATCTGAGATCTGACATCAATAGCGTCGTCTAACTTTAAAGAATCATAGCCCTTAATATGGAAATGAGGTTCATATGCATAAATAGTAATAAACGCATATGACCCTTCATCTCCTGAGAAAATCTCATATTTGACGCGTGAAAGACCGGCACCAACTAACATGTATGCATCCAGAAGCTTATGGGTGTTCATCATCCATTCCTTTTCCTTTAAAAATCCTTACCAGCATACATGCATTCGATGGATAACGGCAGCAATACATCCTTGAAGACTTCGAAAAGAAACCTCAGCGTCAGTGAGTTAATACCCACACAGCCATCCAATAATTCCAAAAAATAAAGCGGCAAGTAGCCAGCCAAGTGCAGTTTTCTTCATTAACACTCCGTAAAATGCTATAGACATCCCTAGACAGAGCGTTATAAAAACTGGCCACATAGTCAATAACAAAAACAAATAACTGACTAACCCACTATTAATAGTTACATTCACCACTAACTTAACCCTGACGTTCTAAATATGAGCTGTGTCTCCTGACACCATGCAATCTGCTCTTTCTGGTGAACTATAGCATTATCAACGATACTCAGTGAATGCTTGATGCCTTAGCCGCTGAGCTCCGTTAACTGATTTACACCTGCTACGCTTGTCATATCCGGAGTGTTATCTAAACTATCTTATGACTTTGCTCTGCCATGACAAAGTCCACTGTTCTATCCGTGAGCTCAGGGATGAGCCACTCCCTGTAGTGTCAGACCTTCTATTTTTACTCAAAACAAGTAGTAAAATGCCTCACAATCTGACTAAACTCCGACATTGGCTGCCCCTGCAGCACCCCGTAGCTTTGGGATTTCCTCCACGGGGTTTTTATCAGGTTTTAACCCGATTTTTCGGTTTAGCATTATCGAAGCCCCTTAGCTCAGGAGCTTCTGTAATGCCTACTGCTGGACCCTGTGTTCGTAACGGGAAATGGTCTTGCCGTTTGCGTTCATCACATAGGCCACCTCCCCCTGCTTCAGGAACAGGTTCTGGTCCATTCCAGACACTGAGATACTCTGCTGATTGGGGTTGAAACCAACGCTCAGGCCGCTATGGATTTCTTCGCCACCATCTGATGACATTACTTTTACTGTTAACATGATTCTTCTCCTGCTTCTGGCAATAAAAAAGGCCGCCATTGGCGACCTTGGTTAGATTCATACTAATTGTCAGGACGTATGACACGCATAACAGCAATAATAACAGCCATTTGATTGCGTGTAGGTTTTCTTGGCTTCGCGCACAGCTGGTGAACACGATTCAAATATCCCAAGGAAAAGCCTGTTTTCAACTGCGGGTAATCTGGCACAGGAACTTACGTGTACCTCATGATCACCATTTGACTGCGCATTTTTATTAACATAATAATAATTACCCATAGGTATTGCCCCAGAGCGATACTGCCAATTGCAGCAGCAACACTTTATCCACTGGCAACCCCTTAATTAAGATTAGTCTTAAAAAAGTATGAGAATTGTCACTTTAATTTCTGGCAGTTGACTACTACTGCTTTGTTGTGCGCCAGAATGTCGCGCTTGGTCTGCTTATCCAGCACGTCGATATCGTGGTCGGTCAGGTAGATGATCCGCACCCAACTGCAGGCCGTATCAACGACTACCGGGGCGGGTAAACTTTTCGCGCAGCTCGCGATCAACAAAGTCATCGCCCATACGCTTAACGTCTTCCTGTACATCACTGGCCCCTTTCGTGACTTCAGCACGGCGTTCTGCCGCGGCGACAGTAGCAGCGGCGTTTTCTTCGGTACGCTGCTGATCGGCTTTGGCTTCCGCCTTACTGGTCCCGCGAGCATGGCCGATACCGAACGCGCCAGCTATAGCGCCCAGGATGACAACCACCAGCCCCGCGATAATTTCAAAGCTCATTGCTGCGGCTCCTTCAGTTCTTCGGCCTTAGCTTTCAATGCTGGCTGGCGTACGTATTGCGAAAGCACCGCCAGCACCACCAGCGCAGGGCTAATCAACGCAACAATGTTTGGAGGCAGAATGTTTTTGATATCCGGCGGCAGCATCGCCCAGGCGTGCAGCGCAGCATCCGGGAACGACTGCGCCCACATGCCAACCAGCGCACCGATAGCCCCCAGCTTTACAGACCACGTTTTCAGCAGCAGGCTGGCATGGGCAACGAACTCCAGCCGGGTATATTTGCGCAGCAGTAACAGAACGAGCACAGCCACCACCACGAGCAAAGCGAAGATGATCATCTTCATAGCACGCGTTCCTTAACCCAGCCGTAGAGGAAATCCTCGTTGGCTTCGCGGCCCTCCGCCAGTTCGAGGTATCTGGCGCCCTGGCTGCAGTTCAGCGCGCGTAACAGAACCTGTTCCCCCTCTTTCCCGCGGGCTGAAAGATATCCCTTAAGCGCAGTGATGGTTCGGGGGCCAATGGCGCCATCCGGGATCAGATCGGGATACAACTTCCCACGCATGTTAAGGGCAGTGAGCCAGCGCTGGAAAAACTTACTTGCAACCGATGGCCCCATGTTCACGCCAGTGTCGCAAAGCTCATCTGCCAGTAACGTAGATAAACTTGCCACCTGATCGAATCGGGGGCCGGTCCAGTAATCGCTGAGCAGAATTTGCTTTGCTGTTTCCCTGGGCAGGTTTCTCATATCACCGGTGTAACCATGTGCTCGAGCTGTGGTCTGCGTGATGCCCCAGCGGGTTGGCCCGCCTTTATCAGAGGGGTGTTCGACATAACCACCCTCTTTGCCGAGGATCCCCTCGATAATCTGTTCTGCTGTCATTGTGCTTTCACTCCGGTAATTCGTTCCCAGAAATACGTGAGCGCTACGGAACCCATAGCGCCACTGATACCGGCCGTGGCCAGTATCATGTAAATACTCAGGCCACCTTCAATGCTGATGAGCCCACCAATGACCCCGGTAAACGCCGAAACCACAATCTGCGCAAAAGCATTTATCCAACTCCATTTCGCTTTGCCCTGCTTAACATCCATCAGGAATCGGACAAGGCCGCCCCAGCCAGCAATGATCAGCAGAGCCAGCCAGGTGATTCCGGCCATGCTTTCTTTGTCTTGCATATGCTTTGCCATAGGTTCACCTCCGGGTTAACGGGGTGCTGTGTGAATAAAGGGGACAGGCCCATCGGGCTGATTTGGCGACAAGCCTTAAAAGGAGTCATCCGTGGGCCTGAAATGAAAAAGGCCACGCAATAGCGCAGCCCTTAAATGTTTTTGCTTAGTTGAAGTGCCTTAATCAGGCGAAAAAAAAGCCCGCTCAGAGGAACGGGCAGAAAGTAGGCATTCTGGGTAGTAACAAACGAAAACGCACCTAATAGTCCGAGCTACCGATTTACCAGGAGAGCGCTCGCTTTTTCCGTTACTGCCTTTTAAACATAGCTGGAGAAGCCGAAACGGCAACCCACAACCTAATGTCTTAGTAGTATTGCATGGTGCCGGGTGCCTCCCGGTGAGCATGTCCCAGCCGACATGGCTCGCGCTGCATTTACAGATCACTGTAAGTGACTGGTCGCCCCACCGCACAGGGGGATTCACCACACGAATAGATTAACAGGATGTTAATTTTCTGGTCAATAAGATGTGAACAAATGATGACTTGCAGTTTTCTTATTGCTGAGCAACTTCAATCGGGTTCAGGGCTCTCGCGGATGGTGTTGATGTGTCTGCAGTACGTCCCAACCCAAAAGCCCTGACCGGATCGCAGAAACGAAAAAGACCCGGCGAGTACCGAGGCTTTATGGTTTCGTTTGCAATACGACGATGTGACAAGGGTACTGATGTAAAGCATCTAGCGAATCCCCCTAGCCTATCGCCGGAAAGCAAAAGCCCGCAAGATGGCAGGTTTTGATGATTAAGCTGTGTGTCGAAGTGACCACTCTTAACACAGTAAACGAGAAAATGCGGACCGCGTAAGTTTTTTTTGATAGATTACGCATATGCAACGAACCTAGGATCATTCATGAATCACAACACATTGATTCAAAAGGATAATAAAGGGTACTTTTAATGACTACTACAGCCACCTCCGCGCCACTAACCAAACAAAAAAAGATGCGTATCGGTTTCTTCCAAAGCTCTTCAGGAACGAAGTCAACTACATCAAATGCACAACTTGCATTTGACAAAATGTATACAACCGTTGTTACACCTTCGCAAAACTCTTATACAGCTGAGTTCAATAAGAAAAAATTAAAGCTTGTATTCTTAGAAAAAGACTCACAGGCAGAGTTCTATTTTGGTTATCTATCATGCTCTCGTGATGGTTTCCACTTACCTTATATTGGTGATGAAAATTGGGACGAACACAATATTCCATTAGATGATAAAAAATATATAGTCGAACGCACTTATTTTATTTACTACTATAAGAAAGATATTCTTGTTTTATCTCAAAATCATTTAGGGCCTAAAGATTCCGATTTAGCATTTCTTTTATTCAATTTTTCTGAAGTAAACAAACCTGTAGCGTTTGAGGCAATTTGGAAAAAAGAAAGCGTAAAAGAACTACTTGAAACAGGAAGCACTTTACGTAGCTGTGAAATTACACTCGCCGCTCCGCGTAATTTTAGCGCAACGGATTATGACCTTTCGAATTCATTTTCCAAGAGTATGATTGAAATGATGGCTGGGATGGGCGGTTCACATTTAAAACTATCGCTCAGAGGTAGAGCATCGCAACGTAAATTAGTCCGTGGATATCTCAGCGATGAAGTAAAAAGCGGAATAAAGGAATTACTAGAAAAAGTTCCTCATTTATTACGTAAAGCTAATGTTACCGAACCTAAAAATACTCGTTCAAGGAGTCTTCTCGATCAAGTTCTGATCAGTGAAAAAAACGTTAATACAAAAGATGGCTACGCAAAAGAAACTGATGTGCGTACTGCCTTGATCAGTGCTAAAATTGAACATAGTCAGTATTTAAGGCAATATGAAATCTGATCTTATTTTTATGGATGATGATTATGCTTATTAAAGTTTTAATTAACATAGTTATCAGTGGGCTGTTAGCTTGGGTGCTTGGGAAATACCTAGCACCTATGGCTCACTCTGATATCTTAAGTACAGCCGGAGTATTATCTACGGTGGCAGGCATTTTGTTTGGGTTTGTATTGGCCGCCATTTCCATCTTTAGTTCTGCAAGTTCAAGCACTGATGGAATTATTTTTGCTTTAAAACAAAATAAAATTTTACCTAAAATTATTCGTAACCTGTTATCTACGGGCGTCACCTTAATATTAGCATGTATTTTCCCGTTGATCGCAATGTTTATAAATGAAAAAATCATCATTACCTCGGTAAGACTTGATTTCACCCTTACCTTATATGGTTTCTCGACTCTAATCGTATCTATAGTTTCATTTGCAAGTACTTGGAGAAAAATCAACTGGATATTGCCCCATATATAATATTAAGCAGGTGCAAGCACACCTGCTTATCCAAACCCAGATATTAATCCATATCTAAACTAACATTTAAAATAGCTAGACAACCCTCTATAAACCCCTCTGCCATCTGTATCTCTATACGAATCAGTTTTTCATCCTTCTTTCGTGCCTTTGCTATCTTCCGCTTCGAGATGCCATACAAATAATGTGCAACCAATAGTGAATGCTCATAGGGTTTTCGTTTTTGAAGCCGAGCCAAACACCCTTCGATAATCAGGGCGTCGTCGTCAGTGCATGAAAGGCGCGATTTACTTGTTTGAGGAAGAAGCCCTTTGAAACCAGCAGCGATTGGTGAGTAATCCACGCCTGAACTATCGCTCGCGGCCCAAGCCCCCCAACGCTCTAATACCATTTGAATATCACGCATGTTTTCTCCACTTTTCATGCTACTACGCCAATTGCCAGCGAACGATCCAGAAATCGAAACAGCAGCTCCAGCTGTGAGCCGTGCTTCTCCTCAAATGCCACGGTGTCAGCGTGCAACTCGTCGTGATGCGCTCTGCAAAGCGGCAACACAAACAGGTCGTGCGCTTTCGTCCCCATTCCACCTTGTCCGTGGCCTATCAGGTGATGGGGATCATCTGCTTGTTTGTTACAGCAGACACACTGCTGGGACTTAACCCAGCGCGTCCAGCTCTCGTTTACCCAGCGGCGGCGCTTTGGTCGCAGCATGAATGATTCCGGCGTTTCAGGATCTACGCGAAGACCGAGAATCTTTTGCTGCACCACTTCGCTCGCCGCTGGCTCCGGCACAATATCGCTCTCCTTCATCACCGGTTGATGCTTTATTTCCGGCAATCGCAGGGCTTTCCGGGCCAGCGATTCAGGGATGACGTGCGCCAGATTGTTTATTACCAGCCACCAACACAACTCGGGGATCGTCAGTTGATGGTCTTCGTTGAACCCCAGCTGTGAGCGGATAACCGTTATCAGCCAGGATACCAGGTTCTCACGCGCAATGCCTGCCAGCGTCTCTGTGTACTGATCACGCAGCAGGTTATCGCAGGCCCAGCAAAGGCGGATGCTGCCAGGCTCATGCCGGAACAGCGTAAAATTTTCGCTGTGCCACGAACCGTGCGGGTACTGGCATTCAAAACGACGCTCCAGCTCGGCCTCCAGCGAGCTGATACCACCCGCGCGCAGAATGACGTCTTTGTTTTCGAAGACTGGCTTCAAAACCGGGTCTTCTGCCAGTGGCTGCGTGGCGGGAGGGATAGCGCCGGTTGCGTAGTCGCTGTATTTTTCCGGTGCAGGCTCAATCAGTACCCGCCCTCTCCTGAACATCGGCATGAGATCAGCACCTGGGCGAAGAAGAACAACGCCCATGCGTGGGGCAATCTCAGGGGTTAGTAGTGCTCTCATATCATCTCCACGTCAGGCAGCTGCACGAAAACGTCGGATGGTGATTTCTACTTTCCCTTTCTTCACGATGTTCCCCCACTCCACCAGCATGCGCTTAACCTGACTGTCGTCTTCCCAGACGCCTGTTAGAGTCAGGGCATCGAACAGCGCTTTGTTGTAGTTATCGATATCCCGACGGCGTTCATCCGGCGGATACAACACAATGTGAACCTCGGCCAGATCAGAGGATGGCCGGGGAACGGCCCGGAGTTGCTCAATAATCGCCGCTCTCGCTGCCTGCTGGAACTTGCGCCCTGTCTCGCTTACCAGATGCCTGCCTTTCAGCGGTCCCTTGCTCGGGGCGCGCCAGTAACTATTTACGCTCGGTGGAAATGGTAAAGTCAGTTTCATTTAGCCCCCTTAAAGGATCGCTACAACGTCTTTTGCGACTTCCCGCGTACTGCTTTTGCAGGAGATTGAACGGCGCGCGTTGATGAATTGCAGGTTAAAACCATGCTCCCGGTACAGGTCGAGAACCTTCGGTGCAGATGAGTTAGAAATCACTACCCGAGCGCCGCGGTGAAAGGCAGATACGCATTGCTTCGCCAGGTCCACCTGGTTCTCCCAGCTAAAACCACCAGCGGCGTAGGCAGTGAATCCGGCTGTTCCCGGCATCGGTTCGTAAGGCGGATCGCAGTAAACCACATCCCCTTTCCCGGCCAGGCTAATAGTTCGGCGGTAGTCAGCAGTCATGAAGACGCAGTTATGCGCCATAGCCGCGAAGGCTTTCATCTCATCCATCGGGTAATACGGAGCCTTGTAGCCTCCCCAGCCCACATTGAACTTGTTCGCCTGGTTGTAGCGCATCAGGCCATTGAAGCAATGCCGGTTGAGATACAGGAATGCAGCTGCGCGTTCAGTAGCATCCAGCGTCTGAGCGTTGAACTCGGAACGGATCAGCTCATAACCTTCTGGTGACCGCATGTACTCGAACATCCAGCGGGCCTTTAATTCCACTTCATCCGGCACCACCGCTAACATCTGATACAGATTAATCAGGTCCGGATTAACGTCCGCCAGCAGGTAATCTGCGTGCTTTTCGCTGTTCAGGAATACCGACCCACCACCAACGAATGGCTCTATCAGGCGCTTGCCTGCCGGGATATGCACGAACAGGTCAGCCAGCTGGGTATACTTTCCACCAGCCCATTTGAGAAATGGCTTGCTCATGTGCGGAACCCCGAGTTTTCTGGCAATGAGTAATCAACCCCGTCGAAGCTGGCTCGCGAAATGGACGACTCCTGGCGGGAGCTATTGAGTGGAGCAGATAGTTTTAACGACAGCTCATCCCATTTTTCCCGAAGCTTCGACGGGCTGAGTACGTTTTTACACCAGAACGAATCTTTGTTGGCGCGCTTGAAAAGTGAGCAAATTTGTTTATGGGTTCTCCCGTCCTGCATCACCATCAGGCGAACCTCATTCGCCCATGCGGTCCAGTTTGGTTCTTTAGGGCGAACTACCTCACCATCACTTTCAGCAGCCAGTTCGTACATGCTGATAATTTTTCCCCAAATGAACTGGGCGCAGGTTAAATCGTCCTGGCTGCCCCACTGCCGCTTTGCAGCGCTGTACACCACCGCGTCAGGATGTCGTGACAGAAATTCATCAGCAGAGCCCTGTTCGTCCGGTTGCGAAGCGTCCGGACAAGAAGGATTTATATCTGATGGATCAGTAGTTGATTTTACTGACGGATCCCCACCAGATTCTGACGGGTCAAAACTGGTTTTTTTGATGGATTCCGACGCCTCAAATTTTGAGGGGTCAATTTTTGACGCATCAGATTTTGACGTGTCAGATTTTGATGTGTCAGAAACTGACAGGTGAGAAAATGCCGCTTTCTGTAGTTTGGAAACGTTGAGCTGGTAGACGTTCGATGCATTACGGTTGCCGTTGCGGCGCTGTGTGCGAGTGAGCCACCCCTCTTTCTCAAGTGCAGCTATCGCCGTTCTGACAGTACTTTCACCAGCGCCAATCTGACGGGATATGGTCGCAATAGAAGGCCAGCAAACACCCTCATCGTTGCTGAAGTCAGCCAGGCGCGCCATGATTGCCACGCTGGATAGCTTCATCCCCGAAGATGCACAAGCGTCCCAGACGTATCCTGTTAATTTAGTGCTCATGATCGTCCTTTATTTCTCTGAATTTACGTCTGAATTGCTCGAGGGGGCTAAAGCATTCATGCTCGTACCCTTCACGCAGGTATATAACGCGCTGTGTCTGGGGCTCCCAGCGTATGACCCTGACTGGGACACCGTAGTGATCTCTGAACCATCGGTTGAGCTCTCGCATACTTTCTCCGCCTGGCCGTTAAAGTCCCCTACCACCCACTGAGCAAACTGGTAGCAGACAGGCTCGAACCCGCCTGGTACTCTTACCCCATACACGAACTGCACCGGTCCTGCTCCACCAGGAACTGGCCGCGCTACAAGTTGCGACCTGCGGTATTGTGTTGATAAACTGTTCATGCGTTAGTAATCTCCACTGATAACGACACGCCACGACGCCAGGAGCTGCAACTCGCTGGCGTCACTTCTTTTTGCGTGAAAAAAGCGTGATGATTGCGGCAATCTCTTCTTCACGAGCTGCCAGGTGACGGCGGTGATGCACCATGATTTCTTCGGCCTCGTGCCTTTCAATAACGCCATCTTCAAGCGCCTGTTCGATAATCTGATCAACCTGCCCCCTGGCGGCAGAGGTACGCATTGCCCGGCTAAACAAGTCCACGCGGTCCAGTTCTTCCAGGTGCGGAACATCCACCAGCAGAGCACCACGACGGCGAGCGAAGTAGTCAGCCAGTAACGACGTGTTGGAAATGTCCTCCATCGCTTCCAGTTCGCTGACTTCGAAGAAACGACAACCATTTTTCTCATAAAGGTTGTTATTGAACTGCGTTAAGGTCATGCCTAGCGCGCCAGCCATAGCCTCACGCCCACCATGTATGGACTTACACATAGCCTTGACTACATCTTTCAAACTTTGCTTTTGTTCTACCATGTTGATAACCCTTCGCTTAAAATCACTTTCTTAGCCCACGGAACAGCCGGTGTATTAAATTAATAACCCTTTGTCTAAATTGACTCTGGACTACTGGTACAAAGTTTTGATTGTCGCTGGTGCATTCGTTTTTCTGCTGAACGGTACTGGAGTTCTTTCTGCATATCCTCCTGGCCCTACAGCACTGGTTTCCCTTGGCGTCTTTTTTTGGGGCATTGGTGAGTGGATTAACCACCCCTACCAGGAAATGCTCCAGTACGACGGCCTCGGTCGGGTTACAGCAACCATTTCTGGTTACCCGAGAAATCCCAAGCGAATCGGAGTCGTGTTCGATATCCTTGCCTTTGTTCTCATCGCTATAGGTGTCTGGAAGTTTTTCTGATAAGGTCCACCCGATCAGAGTCACTACTCGATTCATTTCATCCAGCCTTACCGTTTCAGGGTTGAGCGCTTGCAATCGCTTTATAACCTCTGATTCAATTTTTTTTGTCACACCTACCCCTTTAAAATTCGATTTGTAGTTACGGTTCAGAAGCGTGGTCTGTAGACTTTTGATATAAATTTGCGTCGTACTTCAGCTTTCCATTTGTAATTCTTTCAATAACAAATGCCTGTTTTTGAGGGATAACATCGCCCCATTGGCACACCGCACTATGAGTAACCCCCAATGCAATGGCAGTTTTAGAAATGCCACCGTAGTATTCGACGACCAGAATTTTTAACATGTAAACCCCCTTAAAAGTTAGCATTCTTACACAGTACATAATCAGCATACTTACGTCAATTGAATGTAGGATTACTAACGTGCAATCCGAGGAGAAAATATGGATACCGTTGGCAGCAGGCTGAGATTTAGACGTAAGCAAAAGAAACTTACGCAGCGCGATATAGCTGAGTGGGCAGGCGTCAGCGCGTCTGCAGTCACCCAATGGGAAACCGATGCAACAAAGTTATCTGGTGAAAACCTGATACTCGTATGCAAATGCCTACAGTGCTCACCAGAATGGTTGGTTTTTGGGTCTGGGGATATTGAGAATGGAATTAACATCAATCTCATCTCTACCAGAGAGGTTCCTGTCATATCATGGGTTCAGGCTGGAAACTGGACAGAGGTGATTAGAAATCCTGAAAACGAGCTTGTTAAGACAACCAGAAAACTTTCAGAATCAGCTTTTGCTCTTAGAGTTAAAGGACATTCAATGACTTCGAGTCATGAACTTAGCATTCCTGATGGATCGATTGTGATAGTTGAACCAGATTTCGGCTTTGTTGATGAAGCAAATGGGAAAATCGTGGTGGCACAAACTGTTTCTGGTGGCGAGGCTACCTTGAAAAAGTTTGCTATTGACCCCCCATATTCATATTTGCTCCCTTTAAACCCATCGTTCAAACCCATTGAGGTTAGTCAGGATACAAACCTTATCGGTATTGTTAAGCAAATAATTATAGATCTCTAAGCCTGTTACGAACATGCTAACGTCTACACCCTGCAGTTTTCATAACCATTAGATGCAAATGAAGTAAGTGGTATAGCTAAATGGACATTCAACCATTTCACTGCATACTCATTTAATGACTTTGTTGTAATACAAATATATAATATATTTAATTAGTCATAGATAAAACGGTGGAGGTCGCCCTAGATTATGGAGGCCTTGGGATTTAGTTTGGATAAATCGTGCAACTTACTTCAGGTACCAATCAAAATGAAGCCGAGTGAATTATTAAAAATACAGCAATTAGTATCAAAAATAGAAAATAAAACCTTTGATTATCATTGTATAGATTCAATCCTCATAAAACTGAGAGAATTTTCCGGAAAGAACCATATTTTTTGTGAAGTTTCTAATTTTATCGCGCATAACAAAGAGCGAAACGAAGGTAAATTTAGTGATTATACTAATGCAAATTTCCTTAAGCTCATGTTTTTTATGAAGTACACTTACAATAAAGAGCAATTCGATATTGTAAAAGGTGTTCCGTTTTGGGTATCGGATTTGGTTTCTTTACTCATTGCAGAAATGAGTGAGGCTGAATGCCAGAAAAAATTCAGGAAGAGTAAGGCAAGTATAAAAGAACGTATCAGACAGAAGTTTGCTGTGAAAGATAAAGTTTTCTCAGCTAAGCCTAATGCAAAGAAAGTTGATGTAGAAAATTTAGTTACCATTCTTTCATCATTTGCAATTCATTCGGGAAACGTTTTCCATCCGGATGATTTCTTTGATGAATTTGTATCTTGCTTGAGAGAGAATGGCATCATGTTTTCCGAGGACACCATAAGAGAGTCAAAGGATGAGATCCTCATGTGTGTGCTTCTCCTCCTTCATCGAACTAATTTCAAATTTAAGTTTTTATCCTCTGCATCTATCTCGATTTCTCAAGAAAATGGCAATTTATTGCTACTTGCTACTCTTAAATTGGAGCCTGTAAATGTAATGATAGTGGTCCTGTCAACCAATCTTTCTGTAGTGAAGTGGTGTTCTAAAGACGTTTCCGATGCTTTAAGTAGGACTAAAGAGCTCTCAGAAAATGTAACGCTCGATGAGAACTTCAAACTGTCATTTTTCTAGTTAGACTAGCAGTCCCTTGAAATCTAAGCCCGCCTTCAGCGGGTTTTTTTTGTGACTCAATGAAAAAGTAAGCATACTTACAAATAAAACTTGACTAAAATGTAAGTAAACTAATATCATATCAAAAACAGAAAATTGGCGGAACGCCAACGAAGTAGCCGCCGGTGACGTATGAAATACTAGACGATTCGCTGACAGATGCCTTAAGAGGGTAACTGACGAGGAGTGAGAAAAAATGAAGATTGAGTTAGTCGTGGACGGATGCCCCACTGCTGAATGCAACAGTGAGGTGGAGTTTCTGGCTTTTCAAGCAGCTGTTTTTAATGCGCTCTCTGGTATGCAGTTACGACATGAAACAGAGCGTAGGGAGCGCGCAAAATCGAAGATGGCGCGCCTAAATGAGACGGTTTTTAAAACGGCTCCCAAGGATCGCAATGAAGCGGATCGAGAAGCTTAATAACCTGATAAGTAATTGCTTCCTGATTCACTGTCCTTTCTGGGCTAGAAAGTTGATTATTTAGAATTTTTATTTGGTTTTGTAAGTCTTCGGAGACTGGGCCTTCATTAGCGCATATGGCTGCTGAAATAGTTTTAATTGCAGCCTCAATGGCGGAAATCCTTAACTCCATAATTTCGTTGTTCATGGATTTGCCTTATTGGTTGTGTGAGAACTCCCAATATACCATCACCGAGCCTGATGTGGATAAAAGACAGGCATACATCATGAAAGCGCATTCCATCTTCCATCGGTCGTGGGGATCGGTTTGTAACTGAAGGAGTGCGCTTCCAGTTGTGACGTGTACAAGCGTACTGCAGCGCCGGTCGACGCAAAGACCCGGAAATCGACTGAGCAACAGCAGCTGGTTGCCAATACCAAAACAGAGCGGCGGGAAGTAAGCAGATTAGCGATCTGGTGTCACAACATTCATTCCCGATAAGTCCCCTTCTACTGAGGAGGTTTATCGGGACTGGAAGAGTTACCACTTGGAGACGGTCCTTTTAAATGTCCTGGACAGTGGCGCTTTGGTAGCGATAACAACCACTCCAGTTGATCCTGGGAGTTATCAGGTCAGTGAGCTGCCAGCACTCTCGGCGGCAGTGACAGCCGGAAGTAGACGGCACAGCCCAGACGATATCTGAGTGGCTTTAAAAACAGATGGGAGCCGGTGGAAGCCCGGCACACAACAGGAAAAAGCACTGTGTTAGTCAAGTGAGTTTCCAGTGCTTCAGTGCTCTTTCCGTTGTGTGGAGAACTAACGTACCGCCATTGCAGTGGCGGTCCCCCATCAGCAAGAAATTTTAACCAGCTATTCACCCACTCTCATGGGTTGGGTTGCTGCACCCTAAATTTACGCGTTGCAGCGCGTCAGATGGAGAACAAAAGATGGCTAAGACAGCAAAACAACTGATTAAACAGGCGTACGAAATAGCCAAAACTATGCCACCAGAACAGGCAGCAATCATCAGGGAACTGGCTACCGTCCTCGATGTGTCGAACGTAGCCCTGCGCCAGACACGCGCCGAGCGTGACGCCCTTCTCTCAGAGGTGAAGTCCTGGGTAGAAGAATGTGATCGTCTGACCGAGCGACACACCAAGAAGCGCACAAATCTGCATGTCCTCGAAGCAATGCGCGACTTGAAAGCGATTTGCCCCACCAGCTTCCGTAACGTGGAGGCTCTCTGATGGCAAAAGACTCAAAGGTTGTATACGGCGCCAGCGGCAAAACGAATGTTTTAACGTTCGAACCTGAAAGCCTGCATTTGGTTACCGATAAAACTCACCCGCTTTACGATGAACGGGTACACCTTCCTATCGACGAAGGGATGGTTCTGAACATTGCGGAACTGGGTGTACTGGAGCCGATTATTGTCTGGAAAGACCCTGAAACAGGGCTCACCTGCGTAGTTGTTGGCCGTCAGCGCGTTAAACATACCCTGGAGGCAAATAAACTCCGTCTGAAAGAAGGCAAAGACCCACTGCTTGTTCCCGGAGTCGTTAAGCGCGGATCAGCAAATCAGATGGCTAAATACATGGTCAGCGAAAACGAAATTCGCCGACCTGATACACCGCTTGGCCGGGCTAAAAAAATGTCAGACGCGCTCGACCGCGGGCTCGATGAGGACGACGTTGCGGTGTTGTTTGGCTGCAGCGTTCAGACCGTTCGTGCAACGCTTTCCCTTCTCGATGCCACCCAGGCCGTCAGGGAAGCGGTGGAGGCTGGCACAGTTACCGTTACCCAGGCACGTCAACTGGCATCGCTTAAACCCGAAGAACAGCGGGAGAAAGTCGCTGAAATCGAAGCGGCAACTTCTGGCACAACCGGCCATGAAAAAGCCAGGCGTCAGCGCGCTGTGCTTGGCGAAACTAAGCCACGTCTCAAAACACGCAAAGAAATCACAAAAGCCCTCGAAGGTGCCAGCGGTGAATACGCGGCGGCTCTGCGCTGGGTGCTCGGGGAGGCGCAATGAATTTTGAACCTGAGAATTACAGCAAATACACCCTGCGTCGGTTTGCCGCCATTCTGGATGTGATCTGCTGGGTACTGATTGCCGTAGTAACCGTTGGGATCTGCATGTTTATTGAATGGGTGACAGCATGAACATCTCAACAGTAAACGAACTCATTCAGTCGCTGGAGTCGGCAGGCGAGCTGTCGATCAGAGAGCAGAAGTTCCTGAAGCTGGCGAAAGCGTTTAAGCAGTTGGCTGCGGAGAATGTGGCTCTGAAGGCTGTTTTTAGCCAGAAGGAAATCCCATCCGAAGCAGTCGATGCATTCATGGAAACCGCAGTAATGGATCATGACTGGAATGAAACGTCCGAGTGGTCATGGGTTGAAAACGAAACAGAGGTTATCCACGCCGTTCTTGACGCACTTAAGCCTGAAACCCCCGCAACCGATCGCATCGTAGCCGAAGCCGAGGCGCGCGGAGTTGAGAAGGCTATCGTTCACCTGGAGAAAAAATTCAGCAATATCGGCGTTCAGATTATGAATCTGCAATGGCTGGCTGGTTCGCTGCGCGAGGGGGCCGACAAATGAGCAGGCATGACTTCAGACGACCGATAGCTGATCACATCTCAAACATTCGCTCAGAGCTGGCAAAAGTACCAGCAGAAAAGCGTCTTCACGTCATAGCTGAGGCGTTGTACGACATGAACCCGACAGGAGCCGATGAGGTTCTTAGGGCGTCCTGTGGCTGCTATGAGTGGGATATCAGCATGGACTACCGCAGCGCCGACGTTCGTTATGCAGATAAAAACAGACATGAGGCGCCGCATGACAACTGATATCACCGAACTGGCGCAGAGCCTGAAACGTCGAGCAACATCCGCAAATGAGTTTGGCGAAAGCCTGTACGTAAAAGGCGCTGACGTCATCGCGCTGGTAGAGGCACTGGAGCGTAAGGAAGAGCAGCGCGCTAACTGGTCCCAGATGGCGCAGAAATTGGGGGAAGACTTGGATGCGGCAGAGAAGCACCTCGCCGAGCTGGAGCGCGAACAGGAGCATCTTCGACCGGTCGGTGTGATGAGCGAGCAGGCATTTCACCGTCTTGAAAACAGCGAATGCCGCTTTATTGCGTTGTGGCCGCGCCCTGGTATCTTTTTGCAGCGCAAGCGCCCCGAGGACGGCGTGCTCGTTTATGCGCGTATAGCTGCCGCCGCTGGCATCAAGGTGGAGGCTGAGTGATGGATACTAAAGGATTACTGGAACACATTGACGCCGGGGACTATTACGAGGCCAGTTGCTTGCTCGATGAAAAATGCCCAGGCGCAGCGCGCAAATTTAAGCGCCTGACAAAAGGGTTAGCCGAGTTACTGAAGGCCGTTCAGAAAGAGTTCCCTGACGCGAATTTTTACACCGCTTCCGGTGGTTTTAATTTGTTGCTGGGTAGCGCAACTGACTGCGATAGCACTGAGGGTAATCAGTTAATTGCTATTTCTGCCAGTGGATATCTTAGTGTTGGCGACGGAGATTTTTAAATGACCAGCAAATTAACCAGAGAACGCCTGGAAAAAATTAAATCATGGCGTGAAACCTACGGCGCCGGAAGCAACGTAATGCTGCCAGCTGAAGAAGCGGAAGAGCTGGCCTGCTTGGCGCTGGCCGCAATGGACAGCGAGCCGGTGGCGTGGACAGATGAACAGGAGTTGCGAGACGTTGATCGTGGTGGTTGCGGGTACCTTTTCACTGTTAACCCTGTTACTCCGCATGCAGACGAGCGCCGAATTATTCTGCTCTATCGCCACGCGCAGCCAGCGTCGGAACGTGAGCAGGTACGCAGTGCGCATGCCGAGTGGTCACAGGCAACTTTCGGTAATGTCGGCCCGGTTGGCCCGCTGAAGCATCTCAGCAAAGAAGCACTGGAAGCCGCTGAACAGCCCGGCGACCTGTCAGAATGGGCTGATATGCAGTTCCTGCTGTGGGACGCTCAGCGCCGGGCTGGCATCACTGATGATCAGATTACCCAGGCGATGATCGATAAGCTGGCGGTAAACAAGCAGCGCGAATGGCCGGAGCCGAAAGACGGGGAACCGCGGTTGCATATCAAATCGCAGCCAGCAACGCAGGAGGTACATGATGAAAAATGACTGCATCCCGGAGGCTGTAGCCGTGGCAATGATTAATGCCGCCAGAGATATCACCGTGGCAAAAATCAACGCTAAGGGCGCGCGATTCGACGGTTACACCAACAATTTCAACTGGTTTAATCAGTCAATGAAGGAAGTTAGAAATGCCGTTAACGAAGTAATTCCCAGTGTCGAGAAGGAGGTGAAGTGAAAGCGAACAAGCTGAAGCGTCGCCGCTGGCGGCGCATGCGGGATGCTTTGGCCGCATATAAGACTGAAGCAAGTGACTGGAAATCGTTGTACCTCGAACGCACTGCAGAAATCGCATCACTACGTAGTCAACGATTATTGGTCCCTATGCCGGTAATTGTACCAGCGGAAATTTATAACCAGTTTAACGGGGTAAGGGAGGACCACCAGCTGTGTAAAAGGTGTAATGACGGACTGCGTGGTGGCTGTTCGTCTTGTTCATATAGTGGCAGATAACCGGTTGCAGCCGGTTTAGTGGAGAACAACTCATGAGCGATCGCTTCCTGACTGATGAAGAACTGACAGAGGCCACGGGTTCGCCCCAAAAATCACTGCAGAAAGAGGTATTAACGCAGAACGGGATCTTTTTTATTGAACGCCGGGACGGAGCAATCAAAACGACCTGGTTTCATATTAACCATCCCGTACAGCGCATACTTCCACCAGCAGGCCATATGCCTACTCCAGGCATGAACTTTGACGCTGTAGAGAGATAATATGGGCCGCAAAAGAGCGCCTGGTAATGAGTGGATGCCGAAGGGTGTGTTTTTCCGCCCTTCCGGTTACTACTGGAAGCCAGGAGGTACTACCGAGAATCTAGCCCCAGCAAACGCTTCTAAAGCGGAGGTTTGGTTAGCTTACGAGAAAGTCGTTGAAGGTCGAAAAAAACTACTCACCTTTCAACAATTGTGGAAAAAATTTTTAAATAGTGCTGACTATGCAGACCTTGCCCCCAGGACACAAAAAGATTACCTGGCACATGAAAAATACTTGTTAGCGGTTTTCGGCGATGCAGAAGCAAAGGCCATTAAACCTGAACACGTCCGGCGCTACATGGATGCACGTGGTAAAAAAAGCCGTGTTCAGGCTAATCACGAGCATAGTTCAATGTCTCGTGTATACCGCTGGGGGTATCAGCGTGGTTATGTACCAGGTAATCCGTGTGTTGGTGTCGATAAGTTTCCTAAACCCCAGCGCGACCGCTACATAACTGATGAAGAGTACATAGCTATCTTCACTCATGCGACGCCTGCAGTTAAAGCCGCGATGGAAATTGCGTATCTTTGCGCTGCAAGGGTATCTGATGTTCTTAAAATGAACTGGAATCAGATTCTTGATAAAGGAATTTTCATACAGCAAGGTAAAACTGGTATTAAACAGATCAAAGCCTGGACTGAGCGTCTTAGTGCGGCTGTGGATATTTGCAGGGAATGGGGACAGGATGGCCCTGTTATCAGGACAATGTATGGTGAGCGTTATTCATACAAGGGATTTAATGAAGCATGGAGAAAAGCGAGAAACGCGGCTTCTGAAGAACTTGGTAGGCCACTTGATTGCACCTTCCATGATCTAAAGGCTAAAGGGATCTCAGACTATGAAGGTTCTGGCAGAGATAAGCAAAAATTCAGTGGTCATAAGACAGAATCACAAGTACTTGTTTACGACAGGAAAGTTAAAATCAGCCCGACTTTGAACAAGAAAATGAGATGATTCTTTGGCGTCGGAGCATGCTCTGGCGCTAGAATTTTTCTCAGTGGATTTTCTCAATTTTTCTCATCGGGATGCAGGTCACTGAAAGGGAATGCTGTAAGTGTTTGAATAGTGGCGGGAGATGTACAGAACGGAAGAAAGGCTCTGGAATTTCTCCGTACTCATCCGGTGGACATCGCGTTTACGGATATTGATATGCCGGAGATCGATGGACTGGAACTGATGCAGATGTGTAAAGAAGAATTCCCGCATATTAAGTTTGTAATTTTTTCTGTGTATGAAAATTTCAGTTATGCACAGACTGCGATTCGTATGGGGGCGTTGGACTATATCTCGAAGATCAGTTTTTCCCCGGAAGAGTGTGAACAGATACTGGAGCGGGTCAGCGCAAAGTACAGGCAGACAAGCAGAGACGGGCAGGCAGACGGGGAAGACCGGGAAAAACTCAGGGAACTGAGCAGAAGATGGATGTACACCGGATGGATCTTCAATGAGAAAGAATTTGAAGATCTCTGCCGGGAGACTAAGGAAATCAGTCTGAGGAGTGCTGAGAGGATTTTTGTAAAGAGCTTTCACGATATTCAGATCCTGTCAGGCGGGGAAGGAGAGTTCCCGTCGCTGGATACGGTTGAGGAGATGCTGGACTGGGTTCGCCGCTGGCGGGAAAACATCTATGAAGTATGCCGCAGTACGCCGCAGAAAAATGATATCTGTGCGTTTGCTGCTGTCATCCTGTATGTGGATGAGCACATCGGGGAGGAGCTGCGCTCTGAAGACGCGGCTGAACAGATCGGGATGAGCAGGAGTTATTTCAGCACAAGATTTAAAGAAATGACAGGAGAAACATTCCATCAGTATGTGATACACAGGAAAATGAAAGCCGCGGCTGAGCGGATAGAGGAGGGCGGGAAGAGCATTACCCAGATCGCCACCGAACTTGGATATGACAATTTCCACTATTTTGCAAGAGTATTTGCAAGGGAGCATGGGTGTAACCCTTCCGAATATCGAAAAGAGAGAAAAAATGTCTGATTTTCATCGGACATTTTTTTTGTGATAAAAAAACATTTGGTAAATCAGAAACAATATCATCTGGCAGGATATGGGTGTAGAAGATAAACTATTTACAAAAAGGAAGGGAGGTCTTAGTGTGTATATCAAACGATTTGTGAAGCATTACTACATTATGCTGATCCCGGCGCTCTTATGGCTGTTTTTCTTCAGTATCGTTCCGATGTTCGGTATCGTCATGGCATTCCAGGACTATAATCCGGGCAAGGGAATCCTGCATTCTGAGTTTGTCGGGCTTGAAAATTTTGTGTATATGTTTCAGATGAACGACGTCAAACAGGTGCTGTGCAATACCGTTGTGATCGCGGTCGGAAAGATTATCGGAAATATTATCATTCCGCTGCTCTTCGCACTTCTGCTTAATGAACTCTGCATTAAGCGGATCAAACGGCCGATTCCATCGGTGGTATGCTGATTGTGGAAAAACAGAATGAATCTT